>RCUL01000049.1_pt1 | contig 137419 bp, 128 predicted proteins | sample 2167521 | NCBI WGS metagenome assembly RCUL01 (sample SAMN09932745, study PRJNA488358) | compost metagenome | feature: garden; material: soil; isolation source: compost soil in acetic acid-enriched culture | place: Germany: Experimental Botanical Garden Goettingen | collected 2016-01-27
ACCGCCGACATTCTGCTTGTAAGGCAGACGCTCTACCAACTGAGCTAAGCGCCCTTTAACGTCTTCATCGTTTGTGAGGTGCATTATAGAGAATCTTTAACAGGTGTCAAACGCTTTTCGACTTCTTTTTAAAAAAATGCGAATGAATGATTAAAAATAAGTCATTATTAAGTAAAAAACAATTTTTTGTATTTTATTTAAACACTTATTTCAATATTTTCTGCATTTACACCGCTAACCAAGAATAGATAAAACTCGCACTCAGGTTAAAGATTCTTCAGATAAATAAACTAATGCATCTTCAGCAACTAAATCAAATAGCTCAATGATTTCTTCATTACGCATTCGAACACACCCATGTGACATGGGCACCCCCATTGGTTGCGTGTCTGGAGTTCCATGAATGTAGATATAACGTTGCATAGTGTCGTGGCCTTCCCCTTTATTAAACCCAGTCTCTAGGCCATCTAACCAGAGAATACGAGAAAGTATCCAGTCTCGCTCAGGATATTGCGCAGCTAACTCAGTGCTATAAACCTCCCCTGTTGGCTTACGCGCGATAAAAACTGCATTTTGGGGAGACTCTGCACCAATTTTCTTCGCCACTCTATGCCATCCACGTGGTGTTCTACCCGTGTTTTCCTGCTCACCAATTCCATTCTTTCCTGTAGAAATGACATAAAACTTATTATGTTTAGGCAAAGTTAATGTTTGGTTTGCTAAATCGATGAGAACATCAGCATCTTCGAACTTAAATTGAGACATTGAACTTATTCTCTTATATCAACTCAAATATTTTGAGTTTAACTAAAAAATTATTGTAAGGGCTTCTGTTGCACTGAAAATAAAAGATTATCAATCTTCTATTATCTACGCGCAGTTTCACTGCTTGTCTTGCACCAAAATAAAAGATTATTAATCTTTTATTTTGGCTCAGGGCGTAGCCATAACCAAACTGCAACGATGAACATAGTAATATCAGTAAAAGCCTTGACCAAAAGTGGCGCTGAAGTAAATAGCATTATAATTCCGCTAATTGCCATCATTATGCTTGCAATCCACTTCGCTTTACGAGGTACTGTGCCATTGGCTCGCCAATCACGTAATGTTGGTCCATATTTAGGGTGGTTTAACAACCAATCATCCATTTGTGGCCAGCCTTTTGAAGCAGCCCAAGCAGCCAGAATCAAAAACACTGTTGTTGGCATACCTGGTAAAATTGCTCCAATAATGCCTAGCGTGATAAAAATCACGACTAAAGAGCGCCAGAACAATGTTCGCATATATAAACCTTAACCTGCTGTTGGCGTTAGTATAAAGTGTTTTTCTAATGTTTTTTTGTTGATCCGTTAGGAAATTAGGATGAATTACTTCGAGTATTAAATGTATGAATATTGCCTCAGTTAAAACGTCCTATTTCGAGCCATGGCTACAATTTCAACATCCTATAGTCCGACAGCTCGCATTTTGTATTGCTAGTCCAAATTTACTTTCCCAACTACCAAAAAGTCTATTTATACAACATCATTTTAAGCTACATCCAACCGAAGTATGGGAAAGTCATTTTCAAAATTATTTGCCACGTTTAAAAGAGCTCGATCAGTCCCCAGAGCCTTTAATTCAGTTTTTATCTCAGCTTAAAAGTACACGTTTAGGTTTACGCTTTGAGCATCTACTCTGGTTTTGGTTACAAGAGGATCAGTACCATCCCTATCAATTATTGGGACATAGTATTCAAAAAATTGAGGGGCCAAAAACTTTAGGAGAACTAGATTTTTTAATTCTAAATAAAGAAACTCAAGAAATTGAACATTGGGAGGTTGCTTTAAAATATTATCTCGGTGAGGCAGATTTACAATTAGAACAATGGATTGGACTGAACCGTCAGGATACTTTAAGCAAAAAGCTTTACCACTTTACCAACAAACAATTTCAATTTCTTGAAGCATTAAACTTTGAAATTCATCAACGCTTTGCAGTTTTAAAGGGACAACTTTATCTCCCTTTAGATTTAAATTTGCAGCAGCCCCTACCTGACTGGATAAATTTAAAGCGTCGTTTGGGCTATTGTGGCACCACAATTCCTCATTCTTCTTTTTATCGATTAGAAAGGCACGAATGGCTGTGTCCAAATAAACAGCCTAGTTCCGCCCCAGCACATTGGTGGACAGACGGCCTATATTGTAAAAATGGTCAGGAAGTTCTGTTTTATATGTTTAGACACCCTTCACACTTAAAATTGAAATCCAACATGCAGAAATTTAAATAATTAACAATAAATTTAAGATTCTAGACACATTTTATAACGTTTTTACTATTAAACAGTCATGTTTCTTTTTCCGTTTGTTTTTTAATCTAAATTTACTTCATTATTAAATTTAAACGGAGAAAATGATGAAAAAAGTTTTAGCTGCTTCTGTAATGATTGCTGTTGTTTTAACAGGCTGTAATACGTTTAAGGGTTTTGGTAAAGATGTTTCTAAAGCAGGTGATGCTGTAACGAATACTGCTGAAAAAACACAAGATAAAATGTAAGTTAGAGTTGTCACTAAAAAACCTTATCATTCCGATAAGGTTTTTTTATTTTTACGTACCCATCACGTAGAGATTCGCCTATTATATCGGACTATATTTCACCTGATCAGCACGCAATTTCCGGTATGAACCATTCAGATACTCTCTCGCTTAGCCTAGAACTTTTACAACAACCTTCTGTTACTCCAATTGATCACACTTGCCAAACCATCATGGCAGACCGCTTACGCCAAGTTGGTTTTCATATTGAACCAATGCGTTTTGGTGAGGTAGATAATCTCTGGGCACGTCGAGGAACTGAAGAACCTGTATTTTGTTTTGCAGGTCATACTGACGTAGTCCCGACAGGTAAATTAGAAGCATGGAATTCAGACCCATTTGCACCTGAAATCCGCGATGGAAAATTATATGGTCGCGGTTCGGCAGATATGAAGACAGCTTTGGCAGCCATGGTTGTCGCATCTGAGCGTTTTGTAGCAAAACATCCAGACCATAAAGGATCTATCGCATTTCTGATTACTTCTGATGAAGAAGGCCCTGCGGTTAACGGTACGGTCAAGGTTATTGAGACTCTTGAAGAACGTAATGAAAAAATTAAATGGTGTTTGGTAGGTGAACCCTCAAGTACTCATAAATTAGGTGATATTGTTAAAAATGGGCGTCGTGGCTCACTCAATGCAGTATTAAAGGTCCAAGGTAAACAAGGTCATGTGGCTTATCCACATTTAGCACTAAACCCAATTCATGAAGCATCGCCTGCTTTAACAGAGCTATGCCAAAGCGTTTGGGATAATGGAAATGAATATTTCCCAGCAACATCATTTCAGATTTCAAATATTCATGCTGGAACTGGTGCAACCAACGTAATTCCAGGTACTTTAGAAGTTACTTTTAACTTCCGTTATTCAACAGAAGTGACGGCTGAACAGCTTAAACAACGTGTTCACGAGATTTTAGATAAACACGGTTTACAATATGAAATCGTTTGGAATTTGTCTGGTTTACCTTTCCTGACTCCAGTTGGTGAACTGGTTAATGCGGCTCAAACTGCTATTTTAAATGTAACTGACACTGAAACTGAGCTTTCAACAAGTGGTGGTACTTCTGACGGACGTTTTATTGCTCCAACAGGCGCACAGGTATTGGAGTTAGGCGTTCTTAACGCAACAATTCATCAAATTAATGAACATGTTGACGTGCATGACCTCGATCCACTGACTGATATTTATGAGCAAATTTTAGAAAATTTATTAGCTAAATAAAAATTAAAAAAAGGAACTCAAATTGAGTTCCTTTTTTTTATAAATGAAGCGAATTTTGGATATATTGCAAATTAGGAACGTGGTAGCGTTGATTCTCCATACGCACATATTTAAATACAGTTGGGTGCTGTAAAGAGTCCTGTATATCTTCGTTTTCATCTACGACTTCAGAAATACGCAGACGAACTGAAACTGGCATAGATTTACATATGAGTGCAAAACGTTGGCTGATATCTTCACTTTCAATAACTAATGCCACCGCTCGCGAATCAATTTCATTATGCACTGTATAGACTGGAAGTTTTACGTCATGCCATTCAATATGCTTGATACCATTTTTAACATCCATAGCTGATAACACTATGTTTTGTGGTAATAGCATCGGCACTTGCTGATCACATTCAATAATATATGCATCAATAAAACCAGTTGAAACAGTAATTAAATGTTGAAGTTCTTGCTGATCCATTTCATTAATTAAAGATGTACTGATATGACTCTTCATTAAGCAAGTTCCTCTTCACGTATAGTGAAAAAAGCATCAATATTGTGAAGTAAGTCTTCTTCTTGGAAAGGTTTACCCATGTATTGGTTAACCCCTAAAGTAAATGCTCGTTCACGGTGTTTTTCGCCAGTTCTGGATGTAATCATAATGACTGGCATATCTTGATGTAGATCATGATGTCGTACGAGGTTCAGTACCTCAAAGCCATCCATTCGCGGCATTTCGATATCAAGCAGCATCAGATCTGGTTTAATATTTTCCAACTGCTCAATTGCATCGATACCATCTTTAGCAGTTACTACGTCATAGCCCTGACGTTCGAGTAAACGAGTCGTTACCTTACGGACTGTGACAGAGTCATCTACAATCATAATGAGACGGCGTTCATCAGACTCACGTTGTCTATAGATAGCTTCATTCAGCTGCTTATGTCGGCGGGTAGACTGAATTTGGCGGGCAATATTTTGTCCATCTAAAATTAGACAAACTTGACCATCACCTAAAATAGTTGCGCCTGCAATCGCACCAATACTAGAGAACTGCTGCCCGATTGGCTTGACCACAATCTGTGCACGTGAACCAATAAGCTGATCAACCAATAATGCAATTGTTTGTCCATTATTGGTCTTAATCATTAATACTGGTAGTGAATACATCATCCCGCTTAAACGTGGAATCGGTTGATTACCAACAAACTCAGATAAATAGCGTAATGGATAGCGTTTATTTTCAAATTCAAAGAATTCTTGTGCACTTCCAAAATACTGTTCTAATGATGTTGGTGAAACTCGAACAATTCGATCAATTTGAGCTAACGGAATTGCAAACTGTTGATCAGCAACTTTAACCATTAAGGCATCACTAACAGCTACTGTGGTCGGAACGCGTATTGTAAAGATTGTTCCTTGCCCATACACAGAGTCCACACTCACATGTCCGCCCAAAGCTTTAATATCACTTTGTACAACATCTAGTCCTACACCACGACCTGAAATCTGAGTGACTTGATCGGCTGTACTTAACCCTGGATGGAAAATCAACTGTAAAATATCTTGATGTTCTAATACTTGTTCAGAATTAATTAAACCAGACAATAGGGCCTTTTGACGGACCTTCTCGATATCAATACCTCGGCCATCATCCTTAAATGTAACAACAACATCCGTACCTTGACGATGAATATTCAGTTCAATACGTCCAGTTTCTGGTTTTCGCGCTTGTTCACGCTGCACACGATCTTCTAAACCATGGTCAATTGCATTTCGAAGCATGTGCTCAAGTGGCGTAACCAAACGTTCTAGCATTGTTCGGTCTAATTCACCTTCGGTATTATTAACAAAAAGCTCTGCGGGTCGATCTAATGCAGTAGAAGTCTGCCTCACAATTCTTTGTAAACGAGGTAGCAATCGAGAGAATGGTACTAATCGTGTTCGCATGAGACCTTCTTGAATTTCGGCCTGAATACGTGATTGCTGTACCAGCAAACTTTCAGTGTCTCTGATTTTTTCAGATAATGTATTTTTAAAATCCACTAAATCCGATGCAGATTCGGCAAGTGATTTCGATAATTGATTCAATGAAGAATATTGGTCCATCTCTAGAGGATCAAATTCTGTATAACGAGAGTGCTCAATACCGTGTTTTGCAATAATCTGACTTTCTAATTCGCCTTCCATTCGACGTAACTGGTCTGCTAGTCGTTGAATGGCTAATTCCATTTCCACTAACGTATGACCAAATTGACTGAGATCCATTTCAATTCGTGAACGGTTAATCGAATTTTCACCAGACAAATCAATCATTTTCTCAATTAAATCTGCTGAAACCCGGATCATCTCATTATTTTGTTCAAGATGCTGTGCTTGTTCCCATGCCCCCATCATTGGCGGTGGTTCTGCACCATCACCTTGCACAAAGCTCATTACAGGTTCAGTGCTAAATAGATCAGTTCTGGTCAACTTACTTGGAATTTGTATTGCAGTTTCAATAAACTGAATATTTTCTAAACTTTGTTGTAAACCATCGAAATGTTGATAATTTTGCTTGAAAATTGCCTCTTTTAACCAAACAATCGCACTCTCTAACAAGTTGTCATAAATATTTGAGCTAAAATGATAAAGCGCAAATTTTTCAAAAGCGTTTTCAAGTTGATAAGCAATCGCTTGTACGGTTTCAAGTCCCACCATACGGGAACCACCCTTCAAGCTGTGCACAGCCCTTTGTAGCTGAAGCAAGATACTACGATTGGTACGCTGCTCAAACCACTGCTTTAATAGGTGATCGGCCATCTCTAACAGCTCGGCCGCTTCTTCCATAAATGTCTGCTCGACTACAGAGTCAATATCCTGATCTTGGATACTGTCTGTATAGCCTTCTGCATCAAAAACTTGTAATTCTGTGTGTTCAACAAGTCTATTATTAGACTCAACAATCTGCTCAAAATTAGAAGTTAACTCATCGAGATTTAACGCAGTATTGTGTATAACTTCTTGTTGTAATACTTCAAAACTTGATTCCGGTATAACATCTGTTTCAGACTCTGCTTGCATCTCTTTAGCAGCAGACCCGAGTGAATTATATACCGCACCTGCATTCTTAAGCGCTTGAATAGTATAAGAAGCAGCATAATCTAGGTGCTGTTCACGTACTATTTGTAGGCGATCAGCTAAATCATCTTGAACCAGACGGATAAAATCAATGAGAGCAGATGAAGTAATTAACTGTCTTTGAATTAAGCGCTCATAAATACTTTCTAGTTCATGTGCAATTAAACCAATATAATTTGCCTGAATCATATTTGCCCCACCTTTTAAGGTATGCAAATAGCGCATCAGATTATTAAGAGCAGCAAAGTTCTCTTGATCATTAACCCAAATATTAAGATCTGTATCCATTCCTTCAAGTAACTCATCGGCTTCTTCAAGAAAAATATCTAACAGTTCTGGATCAAAATAACGGTTTACGTGCTCAGTAGACATGAACTGCCGATCTAAATGCACACTCTGGCTCATGACTACATGATCAGTTAGTATACTTTCGATAGATGCTGAAGATTCATTTGCTGTTTGTTCTACATCAGCACTAAATAGCGACTCAACAACTTCCTGATGACTTTCTAATGGTTCAGAATTAAGGCTTGGAATATATTGGGTATATAGTTTTAGCTCTTCCAAAATATTTTGGTGTTGCTCAATAATACTAACTCTTTGACCCGCAGCTAATGCATCAAATAACTGAATTAATTGTTGATGTACTTTCTGATAAATTTCAAAAACATAATCTGAGTGTAATAAATCAGGTCGATCAAGCAATACGTTATAGCTATCTTTCAGCTGGTTCGTATATTCATATAAACCAACCATGGCCTGCGACTGAGTATGTTGCAATAACAAATCAGCTTGTTCACTTAAACGTTCAAGATAATGAGGAAACTCAGAACGAATTCCCTTTTCAAAATCTAACTCTGCATCAAGTAATTCTGAAACATCTAGCTGTAACAGCTGAGATACTAAACCATGTGGAGGCGTGAGCGGGCTCGCATGCTCCCCATGTTGTTCCATATAAGCATCCCAAACCTGATTGAACTGTTTCAGGTTAGAGTCTAATTGCTCGTTAGAGCAATGCGCAGCCAATAGATCTAAACTATTTCGAATAAACTCACGGTAATCACGAAGTAGTAAAATTTCTTCTGAATGAGAAGAAAGCTCTTCTTGTAATAAGATTTTGAATAAATGTTCAACCTTGGTACTGGCATCAAAAATTGCTTCTACCTGAGCCATTGCCGAGCTGCCGCGCAACGTATGTAATGCACGGATTAATGCATTGTAACTCTCGTGCTGATGTATTTCTTGTTCTAAGAACTGATCGATGGTCGCTAAGTGCTCTTCCGCTTCCTCCATAAATAAAACTAAGGTTTCAGCAAGGTTATGTTCACTTTCTATGGCGGTTTCTAGAATTAAATTATCTGATTCCTGTTCTAAATCACCCACCTCTAAACCAGTCTTAGTTTCCGCAGTGAGAGTATCCGACAATAATAGAAGTTCTTCTAAAGCAGGCTCTAAACTTTGCTGTTGTTGTAATTGTTGTCCCAATAAAATAAGAGGTCTAAAATCTACTGCATGTTCCTTTTTAGATTTAAAGTCATCTACTAATTTAAAGAAATAGAACTTAAATACCAACTGAACATATTGTTGGACGTTAGGAGTTAATGTGAGACTCTCATTGATTACCCGGTTAAGCGTATCTTCTACAGTCCAAGCAAGCTCAGCAGAGGATTTCGCTGCAATCATTCGCCCTGAACCTTTCAAGGTATGAAAATGGCGACGGATCTCGGTCAGCGTAGCAACATTTTTAGATTGCATCCATTCATGAATCAAAGATTGTAATTCAACAAAAATTTCTTCAATTTCTTCAACGAAGATATCAAGAAATTCAGCATCTTGTTGAGAATAGCTATCTTCCGGTAGCATCATTGCTTCAGTTAAAGTTTTTAATATTTCTTTCATAGCAAAGGCTTCTTTTGCTTGTCCCCTAAATGGAGAAAAACGACAGAGTCAACACCAGATAAATAGCTGTGTCCCCAATACTTATCTGGTGTTGTTAATACTTTTTAGAAGAATAGCTAGTATAGAAACAGCTATCCTCATCCCCAATTTAATCAGGTAATTTAAAGTCCGTTACCGATTCACGTAATGACTCTGCCATATTTGCTAATTCAGAAACAGAACGCGCTGTATCGAATGTTGCAGTTGTCGTTTGCGAAGTAATTTCTTGTACGACGGTCATGGTTGTCGCAATGTGACTCGCAGATGCAGACTGAAGTTTTGCTGCATCAGAAATGTTGGCCATCAAGTTTGCCAAGTCACCAGATACTTTTTGAATCTCGTCCAAGGCAATACCTGCATCTTTTGCCAAGTTCGCTCCGCGCACAACCTCAGTGGTTGTTTGTTCCATTGAAATAACAGCTTCATTCGTATCGGTCTGAATTGTTTTAACCAGAGTTTCAATCTGTTTAGTTGCCGATGCAGAACGTTCTGCAAGACGCTGTACTTCGTCTGCAACCACGGCAAAACCACGCCCTGCTTCACCTGCCATAGATGCTTGAATTGCTGCATTTAATGCAAGAATGTTTGTTTGGTCTGCAATGTCATTAATTAACGATACAATGTTACCAATTTCTTGTGAAGACTCACCCAAACGTTTAATACGTTTAGAGGTTTCTTGGATCTGTTCACGAATCGTGTCCATACCTTCAATTGAACGGTTTACCACTTGTGCTCCATTAGAAGCAATTTGTACCGAACGTTCTGCTACTTCGGTAGATTCCGATGCATTTGAAGATACTTGGTCAATTGATTGCGCCATTTCATTCATTGCGGTTGATGCACCAGCAATTTCTTGTGCCTGATGCTCTGATGCTTCTGCCAACTGGTTAGTAATATTTTGTGTATCATGCGTATAGCGGGCAACTTCCTGAGAAGTTTCATGAATTCGGGATACAAGATCACGTAATTGGTCAATCGCGAAGTTAATCGAGTCGGCAATCGCTCCAGTAAAGTCCTCAGATACCGTTGCATATGAACGCAAGTCACCATCTGCCAAGTCGGCGATTTCATCTAGTAAACGTAAAATCGCGTTTTGGTTTCGGTCATATTCTTCTTGCAAGGTAGCTACACGTTGTTTATCCGCTTTACTACGAAGTGATAAAAGCTTTAAGACTGAGCTAATTAAACCAATAAGTGATAATGTAAGAAGCGCAACTAAAGCAAAGGCTTTCCAACCATACTGTGTTTGCTCAGAAAGATTACCCAATGCAGATAACATTTCATCAGATTGCGAGAAGATCTCACCCGATGACTGACGTACGTTTACAATTTGATTTGTATGTTTAAGAACTGATGTCGCTGCAGATTTTAAAACTTGATCATACTCAGATTTAATGCCTTCTAAAGATTCACGTACTTCTGGGGACTCAACTCTAGCAACACCCAGTTCTGCATTGCCGTTTAGCTGTGCATTTAAGTACACACCAAAAGTATCAATATCGACACCAAAGTCATGCGCTGAGTTTTCAGAATTCTCTGTAGCAATGAAAACGGAGTTAATAGAACGTAAAATACGTTCCGCAATAAATACCTGGTTTTTAGCAATGACTACCTGATTACTCGATACTTTTTCGCGGACCATCTTATCAACCATCAAGTTATATTCAGCTTGAATCTCAGGAATAGAGTCACTAATCGAGATATTCATATTATATAACTGATTAATTACGTCCTGCTGTGACGAGATCAAGTCAACGTCATAAGACAAAGCTTTCCACAGAACCGCTACCTTTTGGTATTCTTTTGAAGATGTACCATAAATATTTTCAACATTTTTTATATTTTTAGCAAAAAGTTGACGTGACTCAACTAAGTCTTTCATAGCTTTAGGTGATCCAGAAGCCGTGGCTTCCGTAGCCTGTCTAGAAATAGTTTGTGACAATAAGCGCAACTCACCCAAACTACGTGTTAATTGGTTATGTCGAGGTACACTATAAAATAAATAAACGAGCGAAATTAAAGCAAATACTAAACATAACAACGCTACATAAAGGATAGGCTTGGACTTTTTACTTTCCCCAAATAAACTGGCGTATTGCTCAATTCCCGACTGGATTTTTGCAATAAAATTGAGACCCGATTTTTCGGGCGCAACACGATTGCCGCCTTTCTTTTTAAGCTTAAAGCCCATAGCTTCTCCCCAGAAAATACTCTGTTTTTCACAGCGTAAAAATTAGTTTATAAATTTTGTCGATGCATTCATGTAATGTGGGTTTTGCAATAAACGACTAAATAAAAAGACATGCCAATGCTGGTTATGTTGGTGAAAATAACCTTGGCAATATTCTTTTAGATTTTCCTCTAAGTCTAAGCTTTGAGAAAAAAAACTTTTTTTATTAAAGTGCTGAATCCCCAAGACCTGATCCACAACCAACCCCACATACTGGTCGTGATGGCTAATACATAACACTTTTTGGGCGGACGAAAATGTACTTCGTTGCCCTGAAATAAAATGAGCCAAATCAGAAACCGAAAGTAACCGTCCCCGAATGTTCGCCAAACCCTTCACCCAACTTTGAGCATTTGGAACTGGCGTATATTTCGGTGGATAGATAACTTCTGACACTTCCCCAAGTGGTGCGACGAAGTATTGCCCTCTCATTTCAAAAGCAATCCCTGACCATCGCTGTGCTTCATTTTGAACTGAAGCGTAATTCTTATTACCCCGTTTAGACAAACGAAGTAACTCGATAAATCCATTCGCTGCCATACTCGATCCTATAAAACGGGCATATAACCCCGTTATTTATGTTTTTATGGATGGATGAGTTACTTTAGAAATTGTTTAATTACATCAATCAATTGCTTTTCTTCAATCGGCTTAATCAGGTAGTCGAGTGCACCCTGACGTTTGCCCCATACTCGGTCAGTTGCCTGATCTTTAGTACTCACGATTACCACAGGAATATGCTTAGTGTCTTCATCACGGGTAATCTGGCGGGTTGCCTGAAAGCCATTTACACCTGGCATGACAACATCCATTAACACTAAGTCAGGCTGTTCTGCTTTTGCCAAAGTTACACCATCTGCACCATTAGATGCTTCAAGTACGTCATAACCATGCTTGGTTAGAATTTCTTTAAAACGAAAAGTTTCTGTTGGTGAATCATCAACAATGAGAATACGTGTCATTTCTTTGCCCTTAAATTACTTAATTATGAACTTACGTGATTACGAATCGCGTTTAACAATTCATCTTTGCTAAAAGGTTTCGTCAAGTATTCATCTGAACCTACCACACGCCCTTTTGCCTGATCAAATAAACCATCTTTACTAGAGAGCATGATAACGGGAATGTTCTGATAATTTTGAGAGTTTTTAATCAAAGCGCAAGTTTGATAACCATCTAAACGAGGCATCATGATATCGACAAAAACAATATCTGGATTTGCTTCTGCAATTTTGGACAAAGCTTCAAATCCATCCACCGCAGTAATCACTTCACAGCCTTCTCGCTGTAATAAAGTTTCGGCTGTACGGCGAATGGTTTTTGAGTCATCAATTACCATTACTTTCAGATTTTGGAATGCATCTTCCATTTAATCTTCCATCCCCAATAAATATAAAATATAAATGCAATTTAACTTAAATTTGTTTTTACACATTTATAAGTATTTTTAACATATCTCACGGTCTATTATCAATGAGGCATTTTTGTCTACTTTCTCATTTATAAACAATAACTTTTAACCTCATCACACTTTAATTGAAATTATCATTTTTTTTATAATGACTATATTTTTATTCAGCTAAATAATAACTAATATAATAAAGATTAATTATTTAAAAATAAGCGATTTAGCTTTCTTTTTTGGGGATTTTCAATGAATGATTGGATGAAATATGCCTTTTATAGGAACTGCTTGTCTGTATCTATAGGCATTATTTCCTTCGGTTCACTCTTTTTCTGGGCTTCCACCCTTGCTATAGCCGATACTTCTAAAGTGGTCTGGTATCGTTATTATGATCAACAGGGTACGGCCAATATCAGTACATCAGTCACACCTGCTCATATTCGTTACGGTTATGAAGTTCTAGATCAAAATATGCAAGTGATTAAAAGAAACCATTCTTATAATGCGCAGGCTGATTTAAATCAATCAAGTCAACGAGCATTATCAGCACGACATAGAGAACTAGATATCAAATTAAAAAAAGCCTATAGCAATAGTAAGACAGCTTTGATTAAAAGAGATCAAGCATTACTTGCCCTAAAGAAGCAAATTAACTATCAACAGGAACAACTCGACCAGTTACAACAAGACAAAATTTTATTTAAACGTCAAGAAATGGAATATTTCCGAAAGAGAGAAGTTATTCCTGAGCGACATAAGACGTTGATTGAAAACAATCTAAATAATATTTACAGAGTCAAACAAACGCTTGAAACACTTTCCAAGACCTACAACCGTACCAACAGCGAGTATGAAAATATTATCGAACGTTTAAAAAAGCTTGAATAACTGTAAAGGTTTATCAAGAATAGGGGCAAAATAAAATTTGAATTATAGGATGATGCTGTATGCACAAAATGCATCTCACCCCTTCCACTATTTTTAAACTGAGTATTATTAGTTTATGTTTGATTTTAGCTGCATGTAATCAGCAAGAAACAACTAAAACAACGGCACCAACTCCAGCAAAAATTGAACTCATTCCTCAAGACCTGATTGCAGTTAAAGAGGGAGCACTTAACTCTCAAACTGCTTTTACGGGAACCATTCGTGCGGTTCAGCAAAGTTCAATTCAGGCTCAAGTGAGCGCCACGGCGACCACTGTAACTACAAATGTTGGTCAACAGGTACAAAAAGGCCAAGTTTTAGTGAGATTGAATAATCAGGACAATGTTGCACGATTAGCACAAGCACGCGCCAACCTTGCATCAGCTCAATCACAAGCTGAACTTGCACGCAATTTAATGAACCGAAAGCAACGACTGTTTAATCAAGGGTTTATTGCTCGTGTCGAGTTTGAACAAAGTCAGGTTGACTATAAAGGTCAACTTGAAAGTGTAAAAGCTCAACAAGCGAATGTTGATATTGCACGTAAAGCTGATCAAGACGGTATTATTACCAGCCCAATTTCAGGTGTGATTACTAAACGACAAGTAGAACCTGGTCAGACTGTATCAGTTGGTCAAACGCTATTTGAAATCGTAAATCCAGACCAACTTGAAATACAGGCCAAGTTACCAATTGAGCAACAGTCTGCTCTTAAAGTAGGTAACAGTATTCAATATCAGATTCAGGGAAATTCTAAACAATTAAACGCAACGCTTACTCGTATTTCACCTGTTGCAGATCAAGACAGCCGACAAATCGAATTTTTTGCAGTTCCTAAAGAAAAAATTGATTCGTTAAGCATAGGAGCTTTCATTAATGGAAATATTCTTCGTAGTGATACCAATCAAGGCCAAACGATTCCTTTAGACAGCATTCAAAATATGCAACATGATCCTTTTGTATGGGTGGTACGTAATCACACCATCCAAAAAGTAAAAATTCGAGTGATTGAACAACGCTATAACGACAATATTGCTTTGATTGATGGTTTGCAAAGCACAGATCTGGTGAGCCGTATTCAATTTGAAGATTCCGACATTAATAAAAAAGTGACGGTTACAAACGACAAAAATAAATAAGGTAGCAAATAGCGTATGTGGTTTACTCGAATCAGTGTGAAATACCCCGTTTTTACTATTATGATGATGATCAGCTTAATGGTACTCGGGTTAGCTTCTTGGAAACGGATGACCGTTGAAGAGTTTCCAAATATAGATTTCCCATTCGTAGTAGTCACTACAGAATATGCTGGTGCTTCGCCTGAAGCTGTCGAATCAGATATTACTAAAAAACTCGAAGATCAAATCAATACGATTTCAGGCATTAAGCAAATTACCTCACGTTCAAGTGAAGGTTTTTCAATGGTCGTTGCAGAGTTTAACCTTGATACATCTTCAGCCATTGCAGCACAAGATGTTCGAGACAAAATTGCTCCTGTCACAGCACAGTTCCGTGATGAAATTGATACACCAATTGTACAGCGCTACGATCCTTCCTCTAGCCCAATTATGTCAGTCGTATTTGAATCCACTAGCATGAATTTGGCTCAATTGAGTTCATATGTCGATAAACGGATCGTGCCTCAACTCAAAACCGTTTCAGGTGTTGGTAATGTGAATTTATTGGGGGATGCCAAACGACAAATACGAATAAAAATTCTTCCTGAGCAATTGCAAAGTTACGGTATTGGCATCGATCAGGTCATTAATACGTTAAAAAATGAAAACATTGAAGTTCCTGCTGGAACCTTACAACAAAAGAACTCTGAACTGGTTGTACAGATTCAATCCAAGGTTATTCATCCCCTTGCATTTGGCGATTTGGTGATTGCCAATAAAAATGGTTCACCGATTTTTTTAAAACAAGTGGCAACTGTTGAAGACACTCAAGCAGAACTACAATCAAGCGCTTTTTATAATGGTAAAACGGCAGTCTCTATTGATATTTTAAAAAGTTCTGATGCCAATGTAATTCAAGTCGTCGACAAAACTTATCAAACTTTAGAGAAGTTAAAAGCTCAGATGCCTGCGGGTTTAAATTATAAAGTCGTAGCTGATAGCTCTAAAGGCATTCGCGCTTCAATTAAAGATGTTGCCCGTACTATTATTGAAGGTGCCGCGTTAGCAGTTTTAATTGTTTTATTATTTTTAGGCTCTTTCCGCTCTACCGTCATCACAGGTTTAACCTTACCCATTACCCTTCTTGGAACCCTAACTTTTATCTGGGCTTTTGGGTTTAGCATTAACATGATGACGCTATTAGCCCTATCACTCAGTATTGGTCTATTAATTGATGATGCGATTGTCGTTCGGGAAAATATTGTAAGACATACAGAACTTGGCAAAGATCATGTCACAGCAGCCCTTGAAGGGACAAAAGAAATTGGTTTGGCTGTACTCGCAACTACGCTGACTATTGTGGCAGTCTTTTTACCTGTTGCCTTTATGGGCGGACTGATTGGACGTTTCTTTTATCAGTTTGGCGTAACAGTCAGTACCGCTGTTCTAATTTCAATGTTTATTAGCTTTACGCTCGATCCAATGCTTTCTGCTCACTGGAAAGATCCGGTCAAGAAAAAAGATAATTGGCTACAACGGTTTTTTAACCATATTTCTAATTTGCTAGATCGGCTTAGTCATGTATATGAAAAGCTATTAAAACTTGCTCTACGCTTCCGTTTCATCACGGTCATTATTGCAATCTCTTCATTATTTGCTGCATTAGGGCTTTCTAAACTCATTGGAACTGAATTTGTACCTACCCCAGATAAAGGTGAAATTCGGATTCAGTTCGAAACTCCTGTAGATGCTTCTTTGGAATATACCCAAGCAAAACTCCATCAGGTTGACCAAATTATCAGGCAATTTCCAGATGTCGTTTCAACTTATGGTGTTGTCAATAGTGGGGTTGATTCTGGTAAAAACCGCGCCGGTTTGGGCGTTACCTTAAAGCCGAAACAACAGCGGAATAAGGATCTTAATACGCTCAATAATGAATTCCGTGATCGTTTGCAAACTGTAGCGGGCATTCGAGTTACGTCTGTTGCCGCAGCACAAGATTCTGTCTCGGGTGGGCAAAAGCCAATCATGATTTCTATTAAAGGGACAGACTTAAATGAACTACAAAAAATTTCAGATCGTTTTATCGCTGAAATGGAAAAAATTAAAGGTGTAGTTGATTTAGAAAGCTCTTTGAAAGAACCCAAACCAACTTTGGGTGTTCATATTAATCGTGTACTGGCAAGTGATTTAGGCCTATCTGTTTCACAAATTGCCAATGCGATTCGTCCATTAATTGCTGGTGATAATGTGACAACATGGGAAGATCGGGATGGTGAAAACTATGACGTTAATGTCCGTTTAAACGAAAATAAACGTATGCTTCCGCAAGATGTGCAGAACCTATATCTCAACTCAAATAAAACCAATGCCAATGGGCAAAACATTTTAGTTCCACTTAGCGCAGTGGCAACGACTGAAGAGAAACTCGGTGCTTCACAAATTAATCGACGTGATCTTGAGCGTGAAGTGCTCATTGAGGCAAATACATCTGGGCGACCTAGTGGTGATATTGGCCAAGACATCGATAAAATGCAAAAGGCGTTTAAGCTACCTGCGGGCTATACATTTGATACTCAAGGTGCCAATGCCGATATGGCAGAATCTGCCGGATATGCATTAACAGCAATTACCCTATCGATTGTATTTATCTATATTGTTTTAGGTTCTCAATTTAATAGCTTTATCCATCCTGCTGCGATTATGGCCTCTCTACCATTGTCACTGATTGGCGTATTCCTTGCCCTCTTCTTGTTCCAAAGCACACTGAACCTGTTTTCGATTATTGGCATTATCATGCTTATGGGGCTTGTCACTAAAAACGCGATTTTGCTTATCGATTTTATTAAGAAAGCGATGGATCAGGGTGTCAGCCGTTATGATGCTATTTTACAAGCTGGCAAAACCCGTTTACGCCCAATTTTAATGACTACAAGCGCCATGGTGATGGGTATGGTTCCTTTAGCTTTAGGTCTTGGCGAAGGCGGTGAGCAAAGTGCACCAATGGCTCACGCTGTGATTGGAGGAGTGATTACCTCTACCCTATTGACTCTTGTGGTTGTACCCGTCATTTTCACTTATCTAGATGACTTGAAAAACTTTATGCTGCGTCAAACTCGACGATTCATGTCATAATGCAGCGATTATCGTATAATCTGCGTTTTTATAACGCTTAACTTTTAGGACTTTTCCATGCGCGCAAGCCGCTTTTTATTTGCAACGTTGAGAGAAACCCCAAATGATGCTGAAGTGATTTCACACCAGCTCATGTTACGTGCGGGGATGATTCGTAAATTGGCATCTGGTTTATATACATGGCTGCCGATGGGAACACGTGTGCTTAAAAAAGTAGATGCAATTGTTCGTGAAGAAATGAACCGTTCAGGCGCGATGGAAGTATTCATGCCCGTGACTCAACCCGCAAGTCTTTGGGAAGAATCAGGTCGCTACGAACAATACGGTCCTGAACTATTACGTTTTAAAGATCGCCATGCGAACCCATTTGTACTTGGACCAACGCATGAAGAAGTTATTACGGATATGGCGCGTAACGAACTCAAAAGTTATAAGCAGCTTCCTGTAAATTTCTATCAAATTCAAACCAAATTCCGTGATGAAATTCGTCCACGTTTTGGTGTAATGCGTTCACGTGAGTTCATCATGAAAGATGCTTATTCTTTCCATGCAACTCAAGAATCATTACAAGAAACTTATGACGTGATGTACGACACATACAGCCGTATTTTCACTCGCTTAGGCTTAGACTTCCGCCCAGTACAAGCAGATACAGGCTCAATTGGTGGTTCAGCTTCACATGAGTTTCACGTTTTGGCTTCAAGTGGTGAAGATGACATCGCATTTTCAACTGAATCTGATTATGCAGCAAACGTTGAAATGGCTGAGGCTGTTTTAGTCGGTGAACGTGCAGCCCCTACTCAAGAATTAAAATTGGTTGAAACACCAAACCAAAAAACAATTGACGATGTATGTCAGTTCTTAAATGCTGATCCTAAGCAATCTGTTAAAGCATTATTGGTTCAAGGCGTTGCTGATGAAAAAGGTCAGGTTCCTGTAGTTGCTCTATTTGTACGTGGTGACCACGAACTTAATGAGATTAAAGCTGAGAAGCATCCTTTAGTGGCTACCCCTCTTACTTTTGCAACTGAAGAACAACTTCAAGCATTTGGTTTAACTGCTGGTTTTACAGGTCCACAAGGTTTAGTCGAAAAAGGCTTAACTGTGATTGTTGACCGTGCTGCATCTGTTCTTTCAGACTTCGTTGCTGGTGCAAATGAAGCTGACAAACATGCTGTAGGCGTAAACTGGGAGCGTGATGCACAAATTACCGAAGTTTTCGATTTGCGTAATGTGGTTGAAGGCGATCCATCTCCAGATGGTAAAGGCACACTACAAATTAAACGTGGTATTGAAGTAGGCCATATTTTCCAACTTGGGACTAAATACTCAGAAGCTTTAGGCTGTAAAGTTCTAGGTGAAGATGGCAAACCATTTACAGTAACCATGGGATGCTACGGTATTGGTGTAACACGTGTTGTTGCAGCTGCAATTGAACAAAACTACGATGACAAAGGCATTATGTGGCCACAAGCCATTGCACCTTTTGAAATTGCAATTGTTCCAATGAATGCGCACAAATCTCCACGTACTCTTGAAGCAGCAGAATCTCTTTATGCAGAACTTCAGGCACAAGGTTTTGATGTATTACTTGATGATCGTAACGAACGTCCAGGTGTTAAATTCTCTGACCTTGAATTGATGGGCATTCCACACCGTATTGTGATTGGTGAAAAAGGTCTTGATGCAGGCACTTTTGAATATAAAGGCCGCCGAGATGCTGAAGCGAGCAATTTAACCAAAGAAGAACTTTTAGCTAAGTTAGCGCGTTAATAAATACATAAATAAAAAAGCAGCTTTTAGAAGCTGCTTTTTTTTAACTTAGTTTTATGCCTGAACTGTTAAATCTTTGATGTTCGTTGATGAACCATTGGTTTTAATAGATTCAATCCCTTTATCTCGTGAAGCTTCGCTCGCATAGAACTGACTCGTGCCAATAATCTGATGATTTGCAGCTTTTAAATTGAAATAAGGCTTTCCATTTTTTGCAATTAAACGCTCATATCGCGCGTCATCACCACTGTTTTTTTGAATTGATTCAATACCATTTACAGCAGAGGCTTTTGCCTTATATAGCTCACTATTTAAAATAGGTTCACCATTTCCTGCCTTCAAGATAAAGCGGTATTGTCCATCACTCGCTTGTGAAATTTCGTACCATCCTGCCATAAAAACCTCATTTTTTTGTTGGTGTGGGTATGACTTTCGTTATTATTCTGGACGAAAGTTATTTGTTATTTATGACAATATAAAGGGGCGATCATTCCTTGAATAGCCCATTTTTTATACTTTTTCGTAATAAAATTATAATGATGTTAGAAATTTAAAAGGTAGAGATATAAGTATATATCTCTACTGAAATGTAATGAAAATTAACAGTTTAAGCTTTTTTTACAAATTCAGACTTAAGCTTCATCTGCCCAATACCATCAATTTTACAATCAATATTGTGGCCATCACTTGCATCTGGAACTAAGCGAATCGTTTTTACTTTAGTTCCTACTTTTACCACTGAAGATGAGCCTTTAATTTTTAAGTCTTTAATTACAGTCACACTGTCGCCATCAGCTAAAATATTTCCGTTCGCGTCCTTAATAATTTCTTGTTCTTCAATTGCTAAAGCATCTCCTTCTTTCCACTCATTTGAGCATTCAGGACAAATCAATAAGTCGCCATCTTGGTAAGTATATTCTGATTGGCATTTTGGGCAATTTGGCAAAGACATGAAAAAAATCTCAAAAAGTATATTATGCGAGATATGACTCATTTTTTAAAGTTTTAAATAAAACACTTTTACCAAAAAAAAATTTATACATTTACTTTAATTTTTTCTTTAATAAATATTCTTTCAAAATAATTGCATGGTTATTTTCAACATCTTTTGCTGAATATAAGAGCGTGACTTTATGCTTCGATGCGATCTCGTGTAATTCTTTAACTACGAAGTTAGTCTCAAGTTCTTCTAAATAATGCTGTTTAAATTCTTCCCAATGATCTGGCGTTGCTGCATGAAACCATTTCCGAAGTTCAGTTGAAGGAGCCACTTCTTTTAGCCATAAATCTAAATGAGCATTTTCCTTACTAATTCCTCGACTCCACAGGCGGTCAACTAAAATACGCTTTCCATCACTAGGGTCAGCATTTTCATAAATTCTTTTAATGTGTATATCCATAGTCTTTCTCTGCGTAAGGTTTATATTTTAGCCCTATAAAATCATTCAATATTTTTTTCATTTTGGATAGATCTGATAAAAGAAAAGTGAGTAGATTTAGCTCCACTCACTTTTTAAATATTTCATTAAAATTTTAGAAGGTTTATTGATCTGGGATTTCAGCTTCAACTAATAAGGTAAGTAAAGATAAGGATTCTTGCCATCCCAAATAGCACGCTTCCACAGGAATAACTTCCGGTATTCCTTCTTGCGTAATATGCACTTGTGTACCCACCAATACCGTTTTTAATGTAATGGTGACCTGCATCGTACCGGGTAAATTAGGGTCATCAAATTGGTCGTTATAGCGAATTAGCTCATTTGGAACTAATTCAACATAGGTTCCACCAAAAGCATGTGTTGAACCTGTCGAAAAATTGGTAAAACTCATTTTGTATGAGCCACCCACACTTGAATCAAAACTATGAACCTTTGCGGTAAAACCATGAGGGGGTAACCACTTTACTAAAGCATCCGGATCTAAAAATGCACGATAAACTCGCTCGGCTGGTGCTTTAAACACTCGATGAAATTTCACTGTACCTGTTGCCATCATTATTCTCCTTATTCTAATTTCCTTTGAATTATCGAAATTATGTTTATTAGCTTAAACCTTCGGATTCATCCGAACGTATATTTTTGGTGTTTTTTTAAACAATAAAGCTATCTTTTATACAAAATCAAAATACGAAAACTATGGCTGATTTTTTAGTAAAAATGGAGCAAAATAGTCGGCAATCATAAAGAAACATATTGAATTTGAGATTAATCATGAGTCTGCTCGCTTTCTCCTCATATGCTTTAAACGGTGTAGATGCACAAAAGTTTTTACAAGGCCAAGTTACTGTAGATACTGAACGTTTAGTTGAAAATGAAACACGCTATACAGCCATCTGTGATCTTAAAGGTCGTATCCACTTTGGCTTGTGGTTAAAAAAGATTAATGCTGAAAGTTTTGAAATTGTAGTTGTTCAAGATCAAGCAGAAGAGTTTGCCAAACATATTAAAAAATTTGGTGCTTTTTCGAAAATGACCTTGAGTGAACAAGGTCCTGCTTTTCCAAAAATCTCTGGTCATCAAACTGAGTTTTCTGCACTAGAAACTGATATTTCTGAATGGCAGAAACAAGCAATTCTTTCTGGACAAGCTTGGATTACACAGGCAACTGAACATGAATTCCAACCACAAGAATTGCGTTTACATCAACGTGAAGGTGTCAATTACGATAAGGGCTGTTACCTAGGTCAAGAAATTGTGGCGCGCCTTTGGTTTAAAGCAAAACCAAAACACTGGTTACATCTAGTGCAAGGTACAGGTGAAGCACCTGCGGCGAAAGCTCAACTCCATAACGATATTGAAGTCGTCAATAGTGTTGCAAATGAGGAAGGTTATCTTGCTTTAGTTGTGGCTAAACCTGCTGCTCTAGAAGAGCTGGGCCTTCAAGTTCTTGATTTACCTGAAGCCTTAAGCGGTGATGTTGCCAGACCACAATAACTCATTATTTGCTTAATTTGGAAAGCCCACCTATAAACTTGTGGGCTTTTTTATAGATACAAAATACTAATGAATTCATTAAATTAGAACGTCAATTTTTTAAGTTTTATATGCCATCATTAACCCTGTTGAAATTAAAGAGAAAAAAGATGAAGACTAAACTTGCTACACTCATGTTGAGTTTGGCTATTTTCGGTTCTGCTCATGCTGATGTTAAAACACTTGAACAAAATCTTAAGACAAATTATCCCGATTTGCCTGTAAAGGGTGTTTATCAATCTCCTGTACAAGGCATTTATGAAGTGTATACAAGCGGTCGTATTGTCTATACCAATCAAGAAGCCAAGTATTTTTTTGTAGGTAATTTAGTCGATATTAAACAACAAAAAAATATGACTGAGGAACGCATTGCTGAATTGGGTAAGATTGATGTTAAAAGCTTACCGCTCAATCAAGCGATTAAATATGTAAAAGGAAAAGGCGAACGTACGATCTATATCTTTAGCGATCCTGACTGCCCATATTGCCAACACTTAGAACAAAATATGGTTGGAGTAGACAACGTAACGGTATATGTCTTCCTTTACCCTCTTACCAGTTTGCATCCGAACGCCGAAAAAGTTTCAAATCAAATCTGGTGTTCAAAGAATCCGGCAGAGGCATGGACCAACTATATGCTTAACCGCAAGCTACCTACGACCAGCAAAAACTGTTCGACACCAATCCAGAAAAACATAGCTTTAGGTAATAAATTAAATATTGATGGAACGCCTACCCTATTCTTACAAGATGGTCAAAGAATCGCGGGTGTACCGAGTGATGCTAAACAAATTGAAGCGTTACTCAAGTCAGCAAAATAACACAAACAGCCATTCTGAACTTTTGCTCAGAGTGGCTATTATTTTCTCCATAATTTGCCCAAAGTGCAGTGCTTTATATACAAATCGGCTGTTTACTTTCAGCGTTCAAGATTTATGATGAGAACTTGAAACTATTTAATGCATCAACGGAATGATGTAGCTACGAAGTAAAAGGTTAAAAAGAAATGAAGAAATTACTAATCGCAAGCCTAATCGCTCTTTCAAGTGCATCAATTTTTGCGGCAGATAACACTACGACTGCTGCTAAAACAGATGCTTTTAAACAAGCTGAACAACTCTATGCAGCAAAAAATTACCCAGCTGCATTTCAGGAAATGCAACGCCTAGCTCAAACGGGTAATGCTCAAGCCATCTATAACTTAGGTTACATGACCCAAACTGGACAAGGCACAGCAAAAGATTCTTCTAAAGCCCTTAAGTATTATGAAGATGCCTCAAATAAAGGCTATGCACAAGCGAGTTATACACTCGCTCAAATCTATGAGACAGGTGAACTAGGCGTTGCAAAAGATAGTAATAAATTCAGTCAATATATTCAAAAAGCATCGGCTCAAGGTTCTGATGATGCGACTGTAAAAATTGCTACGATTTTATTTGCTCAGAAAAAACCGCAATCACATCAAATCGCTCTGCAAAAGTTAGCGCCTTTAATTAGAAAGGGCAACTACCCTGCGATTCAGATCAAAGCGCTTTATGATATTAGCCAAGGTGTTGAAAATAAAAACCCACTCATGAAACGTCAAGGCATTGAGTCTTTACAATCAATTGCACAAAAAGGTTATGCACCAGCTTCTATGGCTTTAGCGACCATGATGGCCAATGGCAATATCATTCCACAAAATTTGCCACAGGCTAAAAAGATTTTTACTGAGTTAGCTAACCAAAATGTTCCCAATGCTAGAGAATCTTTAGCTTCGGTTGATAAAATTATTGCAGAAAAAAGTAAACAACCAGCCACTGCTCCAGCACAGCCAGCTCCGAAAAAATAGTGAATGATTTAAGCCCCGAGAGGGGCTTTTTAATTTACCACCACAAAGCGATAAGTCCACTCACCCCAATAAAACCAACAACGGTACTAATCATTAAAGGTGTTAAGGCCTTTTCATTTAAACCATATGCTTGTCCAAAAATTCCAAAAGCAATTGGCATCGGTAAAGCAGCAATTAATGTTCCAGCGTAAAGCATTTCACGGCTTACATCTGGAGTGATTAAAAAGAGTGCAAAAATAACAGATGGCATCAGGATAACTTTAAATGTCGCCAATAAAACACTTTGCATGTTTACCGTTGTTATTCCAATCCCAACTAAGCTTCCCCCAATTGCAAACAAAGCCAAAGGTGATGCCGTGCGCCCAAGTAACTCCAAAGACTGATCAAGAGTAGTAGGAAGGTTAACATCTAAAAGAATGCATCCCATCCCAACCAAAATAGCGATAATTACTGGATTCTTGAGTAAATTTAAAAAAGTCTGCTTTAAAAGCGGTAAAAGATTTTGTTGTTGATGTAAACCAGCTTCGGCCAAAATCAGCATGAGTGCCACAATCAATAAATTTTCAATGATTAAGGTTAAAGAAATATAAATCGCAGCGTGATTGCCAATCAACATAGTCAAAATAGCAGTTCCCATGAACCCAGTATTGGACATCGAAGCGCCCATCGCAATTACGGCGCTATGGGTTAAACTATTTTTAAAATATTTTCGATAAAGAATAAAAGCTAAGAAAAATAAAATTAAAGAGCCACCGCCATAAGCAACAAAATAAGCAGGATGCCAAATGTCTTGTAAGTTTTTATTTGCTAAAGAATGAATTAAAAAAGCTGGTAAAGAAATTTTAATCACAAATGCACTAAGTGCCCGGATCTGTTCAGGCGTTACCAATTTGATGAGAACACAAACATAGCCCATCAATAGCAATATCAAGATAGGCAAAATAACCTGAAAAACCACCGAACGACCTCACTCATCTAAAGAAAAACGGGCAAAGATGACTTTGCCCGATACAGTTAAAAAGAATTAAAAAGCTGTTTTACCCCGTGAGGTTGGCAACGTAAATACTGAGGCGCAATTTTAACTTCTGCACCTAAAGCCGCTGCTGCATGCCAAGGCCATCTTGGGTCATATAACATGGCACGAGCAAGACCAATGGCATCAGCTTGCTGATTTTCCAAAATTTGTTCGGCGTGTTCTGGCTCAGTAATTAGCCCTACAGCAATGACTGGAATAGACAGATGCTTTTTGACTTGTTCAGCAAAAGGAACTTGGTAGCCAGCTCCAATCTGAATAGATTGGTGCTCGTGCAAACCACCACTAGACACATGCACATAGGCTGCGCCCAACTGCTCTAAAGCTTTTGATAAACCAACTGTAGATTCAATATCCCAGTGTTCTACACCGTCCAACCAGTCAGTCGCAGACAATCTAACTCCGACTGGATAACCAGCAGGAACAGCGAGTTTAATCGCCTGAAGAACCTCAAGGGCCATACGCATACGGTTTTCTAAAGAACCGCCATATTCATCTGTACGCTGGTTCGCAATTGGCGATAAAAATTGATGCAGTAAATAACCATGCGCAGCATGAACTTCGATTAACTCAAAGCCAGCTTCTACGGCACGTTTTGCAGCGGCAGCAAAATCTTGTTGAACTTGTTTAATTTCATCAATGGTTAAAGCATGCGGTGCAGCATCATGAATAGAAAAGGTACTTTCACTTGGAGCAACCGTTTGCCAACCATGTGGCTGATCTTTTGCAATTTGTCCTTTACCTAACCATGGCTTTTCAGTAGAAGCCTTACGACCTGCATGCGCTAACTGAATTCCAAATGGCATGGGTGAAAGTGTTCTAACCTTACCCAATAACGTTTTGATTTGGTCACGTTGCTGATCATTCCAAAGTCCAAGGTCCGCATAACTAATACGTCCCTCAGCTTGTACAGCAGTCGCCTCTACAATACAAAGCCCTGCACCAGATAATGCATAATTTGCCCATTGCTGTTCATGCCAATAGGTCACTTCACCTTCATCTGTTGCCGAATATTGGCACATCGGAGCAATTACAATTCTATTGACCAGTTGTAGTGAACCAAAGTTAACCGTTTCAAATAATTTTGCCATTTTTAATTCCTAGAATTGCTTAATTACACGTAAACCTGCACTCCAGTTACGTCCATCCGCTGGCTCAAAGTAGCGTCCATTACCGTCATTTACGATCACTGAACCTGCATAGTTTTTATCAAATAGGTTATCAACACGGGCAAAGCTATTCACTTTCCAGTCGCCCATTACCCATGCATAACCAACATTAGCTGAGGTTACACTGTAGCTTGGCGCTGCGTCACTATTGGTATCATTCACGTATACTTTATCCATATACTGTACATCTACACCACCATATAGACCGTGCGATGGCTGCCAAGCCAAAGAGGCATAAGCCTGATTTTTAGCAATACCTGGGATGGCATTCCCTGATGGAATTTGAGCAACACTTCCTGAGGCTGGAATATCAGCATCAAAGGTTGCATCTAAATATGTATAGCTTGCAGTCGCTGTTAAATCTCGCCACAACTTTTTATTCCATGCAAACTCTACGCCTTCACGTAAGGTTTTATCGGCATTACGGAACGTTGATCGGCCATTTGAGTTACCCGCAGAAACAATGTCATCTTTGGTTTTAGTTTGGAAAACTGCCAAAGTAAAATCACCCAAATGATTTTGTGACTTTAAGCCTGTTTCATAGGTATCACTTGTTGATGCTGTTAAATCAAAATTAAAACCACTTTCTCCATCTCGACGGTATGCCATTTCAGTAAAAGTTGGTGTTTCAAAGCCTTTGGCATAACTCACATAGGCCATAAGTTCAGGTAAAATTTGCCAGCTTAACGCAGCTGACGGTAATACTTTATCGTAATCGGTTTTATCGCTATCATCGCCATTACTTAAATAGCGATCTTCCGACTTATAATGGACATTGCTATAGCGCACACCCGTATCTAAACGCCATGTTGGTAAGAACTGCCAAGATGCTTGTAAATAGGGGTCAATATTCCACAAAGTATTATCTTCATCACGGCGTAAATTACCTTTGACACCATAAGAAGGTTGACCGTTTACTAAGTTAAAGTTTTCAAAGCCTTTGCGATCTTCATCCATTGCATCAAGTGCAACACCTGCACTGATCGTCGTATTCGGTAATAGTTCTTTACCCGTCCAACGGAAATCGGCACCATAATAATTACGCTCAAAATCAATCACGCCACCTGCATGATTAATGCTGGCATCTTGTGTCGACTTAGGAATAGATTGATATTGTGTCACCTGACGATTGCCTAAATATGCCATCGCATAAAGCTCATGATGGTCATTAATCGGCTTAGACCACGTCACGCCAGTTTGAGTTTGCTCAATATCTTTACGGACATTAAATTGTTTTAAAAATGGAACTTGTTGCTTTGGGTTCGCATTCCACTGGTCATGAGTTAAACCCTGTGGATCATCTGCATGGATTTTGACATAGTTGGTCACCCAGTTAATTTTGCTGCCATCATCAAGATTCCAACTGAGTTTTGCATTGTTTAATACTTTCTCTGCACCGCTATGTTCTCGGTAACCATCGGTATCGAAGTATGATGAACTAATAACATAACTTGGTTCATTCGCACCCTTTGCCCCACCTTGTAGCACAAGCCCAGCTCTGCTCTTATCGTGGCTGCCTCCCGAATAACTCAGCTCAATCGAGTCTTTACCCTGCCCTTCTTTAGTAGACGTTAAAATCGTTCCGCCAGATGAGTTTCCGTAAAGCGAAGAAAAAGGTCCTGTTAGAACTTCAACATGATCCAGACTACTTAAATCGATATTAGACGTTTGACCTTGTCCATCTGGCATTGTTGCAGGAATACCATCCACATACAGGCGAATACCTCGAACACCAAAAGTTGAACGTGCACCAAAACCACGCATGGAGAGCTGCAAATCTTGTGCATAATTTTCGCGATTACGAATCTGTAAACTCGGTATACCTTTCACAACTTCAGTTAAATTTACTTGTGAGGAAGTATCCGTTTGAGGCGCATCAACTCTAAAAACTGAAGCTGGTGTTTGTAAATAGGTTGTATCGGTACGCGTTGCTTCAACATGTAAAGTTGGCAATACCGTAATGTCTTGAGCTAAGTCATCTGCCCAAACAAGTGGGCTAGAAATACACCCCATACTCATCAAAATACAGTAATGAAGTCGGTCTAAGCGTAATAAGGACATGCTTATTTCCTATATTTATATTGTAGTTATGATAACAAAAAGCAGTGTCTTGTCTGGATATAGAATTTGCTCTGCATTGTTTTAAATCTGGAACACACTTAATCACTATCAAAGAACTTACTACCTACTTTAATTAACGACTTAAAGAGGGATGATCTTTCCAGCAATATCGTTCAGGCCAATCTTTTGCCTCTTCGGCATAATCAATTCCAATACGCGGTGTCATCACCACTTCTAGCTGAGTGGATGCTGCTTCAATCCATAGCCCTGATTCCTCTCCTAGAGTTTGACCTTTTAAAGATCGATCAATGCCTAAATAGCGTGTCAATTTGCCGGGTCCAGCTAAAAGCTTATATTCTTTTTTGGTTGAAGCACCATTCAAAAATGCAGAACGAATCATTACCCCTTCAGGGATGCCTTCTGTCTGAGTAATGAGATTGAGCATTTCATACATGCCATAAATTAAATAGACGTAAATCGTGCCTCCAGTGCAATACATCACATCTGTTCGAGCAGTACGTTTATCATTGTAGCTATGGCAAGCTTTATCTCGAATTCCTAAATAAGCTTCGGTTTCGGTAATCGTACACCGAATGACGTGTCCATCAGCTTGTCGTTTACATAGAACGCATCCGATTAAATCATGAGCAACCTGTGAAGTTTCACGTTGAAACCAGCTTAATGGTAAAATATCTGACATAGTAATCTCTGAAATATTACATACCACACGATATACTTGATTATTCCAGTATATCTGTTAATTCTGCGAGTTGGCGATGCCTGAGTTACCCGAAGTCGAAACAACTAAAACCAGTTTATTTCCCTTATTGAATCAAAAAGTTCAAAGTGTAGAAGTACGTAACCCGAGCTTACGCTGGGCAGTTCCCAATGATGTTCATAAACTCGTTGGGCAACGTCTTATTGGATTAAATCGCCGCTCAAAATATATCTTGGCAGAATTTGAACAAGATCAAATGCTTTGGCATTTAGGAATGTCAGGCAGCTTCCGCTTGTGTCAGCCAAATGATGAGCTGAGAAAACACGATCACTTCATCATTCGCTTTGAGGAACATGAGTTACGTTATCATGACCCACGTCGCTTTGGCTGCATTCTCTGGCTAAACTCTGAAACACAAGGGAAATTAATTGATACTTTAGGGCCTGAGCCTTTAAGTACCGACTTTAATGCAGAATATTTAGCTTCAAAACTTAAAAACAAATCTGTCGGCACAAAAATTGCACTTATGGATAATCATGTTGTGGTTGGTGTTGGCAATATTTATGCAACTGAAAGTTTATTTAATGTCGGAATCCATCCCGCACAACCTGCTGCGGACCTAAGCCTTGAACAAATCGAGAAACTGGTGATCGAAATCAAACGGATTTTAAAATCTGCTATTGATTTGGGCGGTTCGACCTTACGTGATTACAGCAATGCCATGGGTGAAAATGGTTATTTCCAACAGACCCTTTTGGCGTATGGACGTGCAGGACAGATGTGTGTTAACTGTGAAACCACACTAGAAAACTTGAAACTCGGACAACGTGCTAGTGTATTTTGCCCAGAGTGCCAACCCCTCAAAAAGCCCAATAAGCTCTAATTTTCAGAGGAAGTCATAATGCAAACAGCAATCGTCCGACATATTCTGGTCAAAGATAAAGACTTAGCCGAACAGTTAAAAAAGAAGCTACAAAGTGGTGCAGACTTTGCCAAACTTGCTAAGCAATATTCAACTTGTAATTCAGCAAAACGCGGTGGTGAATTAGGCGAAGTCAAAAAAGGACAGCTGGTACCTGTGATTGACAAAGTGGTATTTACAGCCGCTGAGCGTGTACTACAAGGTCCAATAAAAAGCCAATTTGGTTATCATCTTTTAGAAGTTAAATTCAGAATGAGTAGCTTACGTTGATTCCATTATTTTAATTATAGTTTTTAGAAGCTTGAGCCTGCGCATTCAGTTGATATGTCCAAGCCAGAACCATTTCTCCTGACTCAAGCTTCACATCTGCTATGACACGTTGATATTGAAAACCTTCAAAATCATCAAGCATCTGCCAGTTTTCAGCCAGTTTTTCTGTGCTAAACAGATAGCCCTCTACCCAATCGGCTTTTGCATCTAAAACAATTGCTTTTAAGCCTTTGTCGGGTCCCCAATCTAAAATATGAATCACACCACGCACACTGGCTTTTGTCCAGTTACCGCTAATCTGCTCTAAAATATGAGCATTTGCTTTATTTGGGCATAAGGTTCCATACACAAAAAGCTGATTCATTTATTTATATCCCTTTTACAATATGTGCAGTTGAACTTATCAGTAACCTTTCAATTTTATCAATATCTTTAGTCCAACATAAAATACTTAGTAATAAAAACGGCACCTTTAGTACCGTTTTTTATTACTTCAGAAGATTGTTAAGCTTGCTTTTTCAGCTCATCACGAATTTCACGTAATAATTGAATATCTTCAGGAGTTGCAGCTGGAGCTTCTGGCTCATTCTTATCACGGCGAAGTCTGTTTAATAATTTCACCATTAAGAACACAACCCAAGCCAAAATAATAAAGTTGATTAAAATGGTGAGGAAATTACCATAGGTTAAAACATTGATACCGGCTTTTTGCAAAGCATCTAAAGATTGCAGATTGGTAGGATTTGCTCCTAGAACAATGAATTTCTGTGAAAAATCAACACCACCACCAGTAATTACACTGATCAGCGGCATGATAATATCTTTTACTAAAGAGTCTACGATTTTGCCAAAAGCACCACCAATAATCACACCAATGGCTAAATCCATCATATTGCCTTTCACGGCAAATTCTTTAAATTCTTGAATAATACTCATCTAAACATCTCCAGATGTCGGGGGTTAAAACACGTTATATTTTTCTTTTCATTGGCATCTTATCCATTTAGATAGTACTCGCCATGATATTGATAATTTAATATTTTTATCAAAAAAAGAAAGTTATTTCACACTTTAACAACATATTAACTGATAAGAAAAATATGATTTTAAGCTTAGTTTAATTTGAAATATAACGATTAAAAAAACCGCTAAATTAATTTAGCGGTTTTTTCTTTTTCACTTAAGAAAAATTATTTATCACGGTTACGTTTACGTTCATTTTCAGTCAAGTAACGCTTACGGATACGGATTGATTTTGGTGTTACTTCAACTAATTCATCATCTTCAATGAATTCAAGTGCTTGTTCAAGCGTGTATTCAACAGCTGGTGTCAACGTTAACGCTTCATCTGTACCAGATGCACGTACGTTTGTTAACTGTTTCGCTTTAGTTGGGTTAACAACCATATCATCTGAACGAGAGTTAATACCAATGATCATACCTTCGTAAACTTCTAACTGAGGTTTAGCAAATAGACGACCACGGTCTTGCAATGTGAACAATGCATAGCCAAGGCAAGTACCTTGAACCATAGAAATCAACACACCGTTTTGACGTTTCGCAACAGTACCTTGTTTCATTGGACCGTAATGCGAGAAGCTTGATGTCATGATCCCTGTACCAGAAGTCATGGTCAAGAATTCTGAACGGAAACCAATTAAGCCACGTGAAGGAACAGTTGCTTCAATACGGATACGGCCTTTACCGTCAACTTCCATATTCGTCATTTCGCCTTTACGGTGACCCATTTGTTCCATTACAGAACCTTGGTGCTGTTCTTCAACGTCAAATGTTACGTTTTCGTATGGCTCTTGCTTTTCGCCATCAACTTCTTTCAAGATTACTTGTGGACGAGATACGCCCATCTCGAAGCCTTCACGACGCATGTTTTCAATAAGAACTGAAAGGTGAAGTTCACCACGACCAGATACTTTGAAACGGTCTGGACTATCAGTGTCTTCAACACGTAACGCTACGTTATGAATTAATTCGCGGTCTAAACGCTCACGGATGTTACGTGAAGTTACGAATTTACCTTCTTTACCAGCAAACGGTGAGTTGTTTACTTGGAAAGTCATCGTTACTGTAGGTTCATCTACAGACAATGGTGGTAAAGCTTCAACATTTTTCGGATCACAAATTGTGTCAGAGATATGAAGTTCATCAATACCTGTGATACATACGATATCGCCTGCTTGAGCAGAATCAACATCAACACGTTCTAAACCGTGGTAACCCATGATTTTTAAGATACGACCGTTACGAGTCTTACCTTCTTTGTCAATTACAGTAACTTGAGTGTTCAGACCAACTGAACCACGTTGAATACGACCAACACCGATAACACCTACGAAGCTGTTATAGTCAAGTGAAGAAATCTGCATTTGGAATGGACCATCAACATCAACTGCTGGTGGCTCAACAATGTCTACGATGGTTTGGAACAATGGAGTCATATCTTCAGCAAGTTCTTCTGGAGATGGACCAGCCACACCACGAAGACCTGAAGCGTAAACAACTGGGAAGTCTAACTGTTCGTCAGAACCACCAAGGTTATCAAACAAATCAAATACTTGGTCAATAACCCAATCTGGACGCGCACTTGGCTTGTCGACTTTGTTGATAATTACGATTGGCTTCAAACCACGTGCGAACGCTTTTTGCGTTACGAAACGAGTTTGTGGCATTGGGCCTTCTTGAGAGTCAACAAGAAGAAGTACACAGTCAACCATCGACATTACACGTTCAACTTCACCACCGAAGTCCGCGTGTCCTGGGGTGTCGACGATGTTAATACGGTATTCTGTATTGGTACGTGCATCTAACCATTTAATTGCAGTGTTTTTTGCAAGAATGGTAATACCACGTTCACTTTCAATCGCGCCTGAATCCATGACACGCTCAATCTCGCCTGCACGATCGCCAAGTGCACCTGATTGCTGTAAAAGTTTATCTACTAGAGTGGTTTTACCGTGGTCAACGTGCGCAATGATGGCAATGTTGCGGAGAGTTTTGATATCTGACATGTAAATTCGATACGCCTAAAGTTTGAGGGCAAATTATACAGAAAAACACTACTCTTGAGTAGTGACAGTTTATTGACATTGACAAAAAAATTTCTAATAGCCTGTATTTCGTTTTGTAAAGATAGTTATCTCGATTAGAATAGCGCCAATTTGCAAAATTGCGGCGGACCTACACCCATGTCCAATCAACACTCTCAAGACCATTTAGACCTTGTTTATGGTTTAAATGATCGACCAAAACCTTTGATCGCTTTTTTAGCAGCTTTCCAGCATTTGCTTGCGATTATTGTACCAATTGTTACACCTGGCCTTTTAATTTGCTTAGCTTTAGGTGTTTCACGCACCGAAACTAACATGATTTTATCGATGTCTTTGGTAATTTCAGGTATTGCTACATTTTTACAATGTAAAAAAGTTGGTCCGTTTGGTGCAGGTCTTCTGATTGTTCAAGGCACAAGCTTTAACTTTATTGGCCCTATTATTGGTATTGGTAGTGCAATGGTTGCCGCAGGAACACCAGTCAACCAAGTTATGGCTGCAATATTTGGTGTGGTCATTGCCGGCTCCTTCATTGAAATGGGGGTTTCGCAAATTCTTCCATGGGTAAAAAGACTCATTACTCCTTTGGTGACTGGTATTGTTGTTTTATTAATTGGCTTAACGCTTATTAAAGAAGGCTTGATTAGTATGGGTGGTGGCTACCAAGCCATGCAAGATCATACTTTTGCAAGTGCAGACAACCTTATTATGTCATGTACCGTACTTGCCATTATTGTTGTTCTAAATCGTATTCGAGTGGTTTGGATTAAAAGTTCGGCTATTTTAATCGCTTTAGTGAGTGGTTACATTCTTGCTGGATTTATGGGACATCTAGATTTCTCTGGTATTAAAGATGCGCCACTCGTACAAATTCCAACACCAATGCACTTTGGTTTGAGCTTCTCTTGGGGATTGTTCATTCCAATGGCATTCATTTACTTGGTGACCTCTTTAGAAGCAATTGGTGATGTGACAGCAACTAGTAAACTTTCCAATCAACCTGTTAATGGTCCAGTATGGATGCAACGTATTAAAGGTGGCGTGTTAGTTAATGGCGCAAACTCTTTATTAGCTGGATTATTTAACACCTTCCCTAGCTCTGTTTTCGCTCAAAACAATGGTGTAATTCAACTCACTGGGGTTGCTAGCCGCTATGTAGGTATCTGGATTGCCATTTTACTGATTTTATTAGGTCTATTTCCGGCTGTAGCTGGTGTGATACAAGCAGTTCCTCAAGCGGTTTTAGGTGGCGCTGTTATGGTAATGTTCGGCGCAGTGGCTGCATCAGGTATTAATATTCTTTCTTCAGTTCACCTTGATCGCCGAGCTTTATTAATTATTGCCATCTCACTTGCATTAGGTTTAGGTGTTGCTCAAGTTCCTCAAATTTTAGAGCATCTTCCAGAATTATTTAAAAATATTTTTAGCTCGGGCGTGGCAACAGGTGGTATAGCGGCATTAATTCTAAATGTTGTGCTTCCTGAAACTCATAAATAACTAACTTTTAATTTTGATTACTGCCCAGCTCCCACTGGGCATTCTTCTTCATGAGAGATGTACATGGATCCTAGAAGTGAAGTGGTATTAAGACAGCAAGACTATTTAAAAGGTAGAATCTTGTTAATTAATGCACCGAATGATGCCTTAGTCAGTCAATTACCCACAGGGACTGATGCGTCAGTCTGGACATGGAACCATGCCGACTATCAGGGATTTATAAATAATGGAACAAATGCGCACTTCTCAGTTGAGTTTCCATCACAAGAATTCGACCAAGCAATCATTTTTGTTCCAAAATCTAAAGAGCTCTTGAATTACATATTGCATGTAGTGATGAGTCATCTTAAAACCGATCAAGCTGTTTTTTTAGTCGGTGAAAAAAAGGGTGGCGTAGAAAGAGCGGCTAAACAATTACAAAACTTCGGCAAAGTACTCAAACTTGATAGTGCCCGCCACTGTCAATTGTGGCACTTAAAGATTGAGAAAACAGAACAGATTAAACCTCTGGAAAAATGGCTTAAAACTTATACTGTTCAGGTGAATGAACAAGAGCTTACGATTTGCGCCCTACCCGGTGTCTTTAGCCAAAATCATCTAGATGTCGGAACTGCTGTTTTACTCCCTTATCTTAATCAGGTGAAATCAGGTAGAATTGCCGACTTCGGGTGTGGTGCTGGAATTATCAGTTGCTATTTGGCAAAAATAAATTCAAGTAATATTATTCATGCCCTAGATATTGATGCTTTCGCTTTACGGTCAACGGAAATGACTTTTAGTCGAAATGGAATAGGTTCAGACCAGTTGAGATTGCAGCCTGTTATAGGTATTGCAGACGCCCCAACAGAACTCGATGCCATTGTCAGTAATCCTCCTTTTCATCAAGGTATTCATACCAACTATGATGCAAGTGAAGAACTCTGCCAGAACGCTAAAAAACATTTAAAGGCATCAGGTGAGCTATGGATTGTAGCAAACCGTTTTTTAAACTATCCGATCTTAATTGAGAAGCACTTTGGTCAGTGCCAGATTAAAACTGATCTTCAAGGCTTTAAGGTGTTATATGCCTGTGCATAACAAACTATGTAAGGAATCTCCATGAGCGAAACACATGCTCCTGAAAAACTCCAGCGTAAGCTTGGGGCTCGTCATCTGAATATGATCGCCATTGGTGGTTCCATAGGTACAGGTCTCTTCCTTGCTTCTGGATCAACCATTGCAAATGCTGGCCCCGGTGGAGCGCTACTCGCCTACTCTCTCATTGGTATTATGATTTACTTCTTAATGACCAGCTTAGGTGAGCTTGCAACCCACACCCCAACTTCTGGTGCTTTTTTTACATACGGCAGTCGCTATGTCGAAGAGGGCTTTGGTTTCGCTCTAGGCTGGAACTACTGGTACAACTGGGCAATTACGGTTGCATTCGAACTTGTTGCAGTTCAGTTTATTATGAAATTCTGGTTCCCTGATATACCTGGATTCTATTGGAGTGCCCTGTTCCTTGTCGTTATCTTTATGATTAATGCAATGACTGTAAAGGGATTCGGCGAAAGCGAATTCTGGTTCTCTATGGTAAAAGTGATCGCCATCGTTGCCTTTATTATCATTGGTTTAGCCATGATCATTAAGATTATGCTAACTCCAGGTGTCGCAGCTTTTGGAAACTGGACCTATAAAGAAGCACCTTTTGTAGGTGGTTTACAGGCCATGATCGGTGTTGCAATGATTGCCGGATTCTCTTTCCAAGGAACTGAGATGGTTGGCGTTGCTGCTGGTGAATCAAAAGATCCAAAGAAGACAATTCCACTTGCAATCAAACAGATTTTCTGGCGAATCTTACTGTTTTATATCTTATGTATTTTCATTATCGGCACTCTCATCGCCTATGATGATCCAAATTTATTACAAGCTGCTACCACTGAAAATATTGCACTTTCTCCGTTTACATTGCTCTATGAAAGAGTTGGCTTTGCCTTTGCTGCTGGTTTAATGAATGCTGTCATTCTCACCGCTATTTTATCTGCAGGTAACTCGGGCATGTATTCTTCAACCCGTATGTTGTTTAAAATGGCTCAAGAAGGCCGTGCGCCAAGGTGGTTTTCAAAACTTGATGGTCGTGGTGTTCCGATGAATGCACTATATGCCACAACATTTATCGCTGCATTTTGTTTCTTGACGACTTTTATTGGTGAAAAACAAGTATTTAACTGGCTACTTAATATGTCAGGTATGTGCGGTTTTATTGTTTGGTTAGGAATTGCTATTTCGCACTACCGTTTCCGCAAAGGTTATATTGCTCAAGGCTATAAACTAGAAGATTTAGCATACCGTGCCAAATTTTTCCCATTTGCACCTTGGTTTGCATTTATCCTATGTTCAATCATTATTTTGGGACAAAACTATCAAGCCATTTTAGGTGGAAAAATTGACTGGTTAGGCCTACTTTCAACCTATATTAGCTTGCCATTGTTCTTAATTATCTGGTTAGGCTATAAGTGGAAGAATAAAACCAAACTGATCCCTTATGATCAAATGAATGTGAAGCCAGAGCAAGACTAAAAATCGGTTTCAATAGATAATTAAAAGTAAATCAAAGATCAAAAGCTTGATCTTTGATTTAAAAAGCGTAAAATTCCGTTCAGATTTTCAACGGCACTTTTAAATAAGGAGGACATCATGCCAGTAGTACAAGGTAAAACAGACTAAATAATTTGGCACGATGTCAGCTCACGGACAAGTGTACAAATTCACTTCACTTGTCCGAATGCTCAAATTTAAAACCTAGCATTCGCTAGGTTTTTTTATGCCTGCTCGGACAAAAATAAGAGAAAAATTATGGGCATACAAAAAATATTAAATGAGGGGGCACTGTATGGTGTCCCCGTTAAAATTTTCACTCAAGATATAGATAGTGAAAGTATCGAACAACTCAAAAAAATGGCTCAGCTGCAATTTATCTATTCTCATATTGCAGTTATGCCTGATGTTCATGTTGGAAAAGGCGCGACCGTAGGTAGTGTTATTCCGACTAAACATGCCATTATTCCTGCTGCTGTAGGCGTAGATATTGGCTGTGGAATGAATGCAATTCGTTTAAGTCTAAAGGCTTCTCAATTGCCAGATAGTTTAAGCCGTTTACGTGATGCAATCGAACGTAAAGTACCCGTCGGATTTGCTTTACATAAACAGGTCAAGGCAAAAGCTTCAAGCATTATTCCACTTGAAAAAAGCTTAGAGCCGATTATCAAAAAGCATCCTGGTCTTGTCCGGATGCTTCGACAATTTGATGCGACATGGCAAAAACAATTGGGTACTTTAGGTGGCGGCAACCACTTTATCGAGCTCTGTATTGATGAAAATCAAGACGTATGGATTATGCTGCATTCGGGTAGCAGAGGGCTTGGTAATGTTATTGGCACTTATTTTATTGAGTTAGCCAAGAAAGAAGCTCAGCATCGTTTTGGTCATGTACCTGATAAAGATTTGAGTTATTTTGCCGAAGGTTCAAAAAGTTTCGATGATTATGTGGAAGCGGTAGAATGGGCTCAAGAATATGCTTTTGAAAATCGCAAAGAAATGATGCGATTAATTTTAGAAGCAATTCGCCCTCTTCTACCCTCTTTTCAAATGACAAAAGAAGCAATTAATTGTCACCACAACTATGTGAGCCGTGAAACACATTTTGGTGAAAATTTATTGATTACCCGAAAAGGTGCAATTCGTGCTGGTTTAGATGAGTTAGGCATTATCCCAGGTTCAATGGGAGCAAGATCTTATATCGTTAGAGGTAAAGCAAACCCTGAGTCATTTTGTTCTTGTTCTCATGGCGCAGGTCGTAAGATGAGTCGAAGCAAGGCAAAAAATCTTTTTAACCAGCAAGATCTTATTGAACAAACCCAAGGTATTGAGTGCCGTAAAGACAGTGGCGTTGTCGACGAAATCCCAAGTGCTTATAAGGATATTGATGAAGTCATGGCAAATCAGGCTGACCTCATTGAAGTTATCCACACACTTAAACAAGTTTTATGTATTAAAGGTTAAAACATGAAAATTAAAGAAATGTCTAAAATCAAAGTCCGTAATAAAGTAGCTCTTTCCCCTTTACTTCAAAAAGGTGGGATGCATGAAACGGAAAAACCTCGTGCCCAACATCGTAGAGATAGACAAGATACTAAACAGCAATTGAGAAAAGGCGATTGGTAAATAATTTAGACCAAGATCGAAAGAAATTATGATTAAGGAGAGGTAGAAATGAGTAAATATTTTAAAAATCACAATAAAAAAAGCGACTCTAACGAGTCGCTTTTTTACTGTTCAAAAACTCAAATTATTGAGCTTGTTGACCAGGTTGAACTACTACAGTACGGCTACCAGTGATTGTCGCGAATACACGACGGTTCATAGCACGACCTTCTTTAGTTTTGTTGTCAGCAATCGGTTGATCCCAAGCGAAACCTTGAGTAGACAAACGAGAAGCGTCAACATTGTATTCGTTTACAAGAGCTGATTTAACAGAGTTAGCACGAGCTAAAGATAAACGTTCGTTTAACTTACGTGGACCAGTGTTATCTGTATGACCTTCGATACGTGCAGTAGCGTTAGGGTATTCAGTTAACTTTTCAGCAACTTTAGCGATTTCTGGCTTGTATTGGTCTTTGATATTAGATTTGTTAGTATCAAAGAACACACGAAGTTCCATGTTAAGGTCTTCAGTTAACTCTTGTGGTTCAACTGGAGCAACTGGCTCAACTGGAGCAACTTCTACTACTGGAGCAGCAGGTTTCAAGTGACCACCAAGAACTACGTTAAGACCAGCAAGCGCTGTGTAGTTCCAGAAATCTTCATCGATGTTGTAAGTAGCACGAGCTTCAGTACGTAGAGACAAAGCATCGTTCAAGCGCCAGAAAGCACCGAAACCAGCATTACCTAAAGTACCTTCTTCGTTTTTAGCAATACCATCGATGTCATATTTGTAGTGACCAGCACCTAAAAGTACGTATGGCTTGATTTTGCTGTCGTAGTTTTTAGTGATCAAATCAGAAGTAGCATAGAAGTTACCGTTGATTTGAGTTTGCTTGTATTCAGCGCCAGCAGCAAGACCGTCTACATCACCTTTAACTTGGTTATATTCAGCTTCAAAACCTAACCAAGGAGTCAATTCAACACCAAGTGCAGCGCCAACGAATAAATCGTCTTGAATTTCAGGACCAGAAGTTAAATGGTCAACACCGTTGTTGTGTTGACTGTCTTGCCAAGTGTAACCAAGCATTAATGGAGTAACAGTTACGCCCGCGTTTGCAGCAGCTAAAGGAGCAGCTACGAGCATTGCTAATGCAATACGACTCATTTTCATGGATTTATCCTCCAGAGATAACAATTGTTTTTCAAGCTTAAGCTTAAAATTATTTAACCATTCTGAGATAGGCTTTTTTATACCCCAGTTTTATTTTTAAGCTATTCGCAATGAATCATACAAACACTTTATTTTTTTTCCAAGTGCTTGATAACTTTAATCAAGTAAATTATTGACAAAATTACTTACAATTTCCGTTGTAATTCGGTAATTTTTTACTCAACTAGCAAATATGAACAACTTCTTTCTTTCGCTTAGGGTGATTTTACCAGTATTCTAGCGTCCTGATAACCTTTATTTAATTTTGTGTTTCCTCATTATAAAAAGCCTTATAAATCATTGATAGAACGCATAAAATCAAAATATTCTTTTATATATTAAGGAATTTTAATGTTTAAATCTCCTGGTTTCACACTAATGGAACTCTCTATAACGCTCGCAATTCTTATGATTATGTTCACTATAGCTCTTCCTTTATACCATCAATTTATGGCTTCGGTAGAATTAAAAAACACTCCTCGACTACTGACAATTCATATACAAAAAGCCAAATATGACGCAATTCTACGACATAAGAGTGTCGTACTTTGCCCAAGTGTTGATTTAACGCTGTGTAATAGTAATTGGGATACAAGCCTTATAAGCTTTGTAGACACAAATCATAATCTACAGAGAGAAAGCGACGAAGAAATATTGACCAATGTTGAACTTAATCATCGTTATGGTTCTTTAAAATTTCAAAAATTCGGAAAAAAACTAAATAGTATCGTATTTCAGGGAGACACTGGACTGCCACGTGAGTCTAACGGCAGTTTTACATATTGTTCTTATGATCAGCTTAAAAACTTTAAATTGGTTCTCAGCAAAATGGGACATATTCGTTTAGAAAGCCTTAAAAATTGTTAGAACTCTACAGTCTAATGCAGAAGATCTCTCTCTCTGATTTTTGCAATATACTGCCTAGGTTTTAAACATTTCTTATTTTGAGATTAAGAACAACTGGAGATTAGAACAATGACTGACATCGTAATTGTTAATGGTGCTCGTACTGCTATGGGTGGTTTTCAAGGAGCATTATCGGGACTTACTGCGCCTGAACTAGGTGCTGTAACCATTAAAGAGGCAATCGCAAGAGCAGGTTTACAACCTACTGATGTCGAAGAAGTCATTATGGGTTGTGTTCTTCCTGCTGGTTTAAAACAAGGCCCTGCTCGTCAAGCAATGCGCAAAGCTGGCTTACCTGATTCTACAGGGGCTGTGACTATTAATAAGCTTTGTGGCTCTGGCATGAAAGCAGTAATGCAAGCAACCGATATGATTAAAGCAGGCAGTGCTGAAATTGTTGTTGCTGGCGGTATGGAGTCCATGACAAATGCGCCTTATGTTTTACCAAAAGCACGCGCTGGCTATCGTATGGGTCACGGCGAAATTAAGGATCATATGTTTCTTGATGGACTTGAAGATGCTGAAACTGGTCGTTTAATGGGTTCTTTTGCTCAAGATATGGCAAACACACGTGGCTATACACGTGAGCAAATGGATGACTTTGCAATTCGTTCTTTGAAACGTGCTCAAACAGCGATTACTGAAGGCTATTTCAAAGATGAAATTGTTTCGGTTACAGTGCCTAGTCGCAAAGGCGATGTTGTTGTTGATCAAGATGAACAACCTCTAAATGCAAAGATCGACAAAATTCCTTCACTTAAACCAGCTTTTGCAAAAGACGGAACAATCACCGCAGCAAACGCGAGTTCTATTTCGGATGGTGCATCTGCATTAGTACTGACATCAAGTGAAGTTGCTGCTCAACGTGGTTTACAGCCGCTTGCGAAAATTATCGCCACAGCATCAAACTCTCAGCATCCTTCAGAATTTACGATCGCTCCTGTTGGTGCCATCGAGAAAGTTCTGAAAAAAGCTGGCTGGAATGCTCAAGATGTCGACCTATGGGAAATTAACGAAGCTTTTGCCATGGTCACCATGTGCCCAATTGATGATTTCAAACTTGATGCTGAAAAAGTAAATATCAATGGCGGTGCTTGCGCATTAGGTCACCCTGTTGGTTCTACAGGTTCTCGTATCATTCTTACGTTAATCCATGCTCTTAAACGCACTGGCGGTAAAAAAGGTATTGCTGCTCTTTGTATTGGTGGTGGTGAGGCTACAGCCGTTGCAATTGAACTCATTTAATTAAAAAGCAATATTTCAAAATCCCGCTTCGGCGGGATTTTTTTTATGAAAAAACTACAAAAAATGACCCACAAAATCACTTTTACGTTTTAACTTATTCTTCTAAAAGAAAACAACAATGGACTATAACAATGCAACTCAATCACTATCTCAACTTTCAAGGTCAGGCAGAGCAAGCGTTTAATTTCTATAAGTCAGTTTTTGGCGGTGAGTTCGGCATGCTGAGCCGCTATGGCGATATGCCACCTACCGAAGGCGTGACTTTATCGGAAGCCGATAAGAATCTGGTTCTTCATGTTTCACTGCCAATTAATGAATACACCGTACTTATGGCATCAGATACAAATGATCAGTTCTGTGCCCCTAACAGCGTTTTTACCCAAGGTAATAATCACTACATTTCGATTAATCTTGAAAAAGATGAGCAAGAAAAAGCAAAACAACTTTTTGATGCTTTATCTGCAAATGGTCAAATCGAAATGCCTCTCGAAAAAACGTTCTGGGGCGCATTGTACGGCGCTTTTACCGATCAATTTGGCATAAAATGGATGATCAACTGCCAGCTTGATACTTAATATTTCCAACACTTAAGCCTCATAGAAACACTCACATATTTCTATGAGGCTTTTAAATATCAATATTGGAATATTGAGCAATAATCATCAGCCCCACGGTAATGAATCCAATTCCAACCCACCCTGCCACATCAATATTTTGCCCAAGAAAAATCTTTGCCAGAAAAGCTGTCGCTAATACGCCAATTCCAGACCAAAGTACATACAAAATTCCAGCCTGCATATATTTCAAAGCAATGGCAGCACAAGCGAAAGAGATCATATATAGAATAAGAGCGATACCTTGAGCTGTCTTATTAACTAAGCCATTACCTCTAGCAGAATAAAATGTTGAGAGTACATCCGTCGCGATGGCAAATAATAACCACCAAGCACCGGGGTTTATTTTTGAAATTAAACCTAGCATTCTTGTTCTTCAGTTAAGTCATTTAAAAATTATTTATAAAAAAAGCTGAACCTAAGTTCAGCTTTCATATTTGAAATCTATTTAAGCGCCAGTTTGATAACTTGCTTGCGGTACAGCGGTTGAAGCTTGATATGGATTGGTAAAGTCTTGTAAACCTGCCGCCGCTTCTTGTACGTCTTTGCCTTCTTTTACGACAAAACTATCAAAGCCAGAACGTTTTAAGTAGTTTAAGACATCCTTAAATACATCACCCGTTGCCCGCAACTCACCTTGGAAACCTTGGCGGCGTAATAGTGCAGCAAATGAGTAACCACGACCATCACCAAAACCTGCAAACTCAATGAAAATTGCATTAAGCTCATTTAATGGGAATGTATGATCTTCAGGTGAATCACTCACAGTCACATACAAAGCTTTTTTGCCTTGAATGTTTGCTAATTGGTCTAGTTGAGCTGTTGTTACAACAACGTCACCTTGAGGAATAACACCATCTTCAGCAATGATTTGATAAGTATTGTCAGCGATCGTGCCATCTTTATAAAGCACTGGTAGAGCTGTATTAAGCATATGCACGCTCCTTAAATGGTTGAATTCCTACACGGCGATATGTGTCAACAAAACGCTCACCTTCAGTACGTAAATCAAGATAAGTATTTAATATTTCTTCAATTACGTCAGGAACAGCATCTGCTGCAAATGATGGCCCTAAGATATCACCGATTGATGCATCATGGTCAGAATTACCACCTAATGTAATTTGGTAGAATTCAGCACCTTTTTTATCTACACCTAAAATACCGATGTTACCTACGTGGTGGTGACCACAGGCATTCATACAACCAGAAATATTTAAGTCTAAATGACCAAGGTCATAAACTTTGTCCAAGTCATCGAAACGACGCGTGATTGCTTCAGCAATTGGAATTGATTTCGCATTTGCAAGTGAACAGAAATCACCGCCTGGGCAACTAATAATATCGGTAATGAAACCAATATGTGCACGTGCCATATTTTGTTGTTCAAGCGCTTGCCATACATCGAACAAATCTTTTTGAGGCACATCTGCCAAAGCAATGTTTTGTTCATGAGTCGTACGAAGTTCACCGAAAGTATATTTATCAGCAAGATCTGCAATAAAGTTCATTTCTTCGGTTGTCATATCGCCCGGTGCGATACCTGCACGTTTCAAAGAAATCGTAACAATACGATAGCCTTTCACTTTATGTGCATGTGTGTTGATATTGAACCATTGCTTGAATTTTGGATGCTCAGCAAATAAAGCAGTGAAGTCTTCATCTGCCAGATCTTGATAGTCAAATGGGATGAACTCTTCATCCAGCTTTTTCAAGATTTCTGGCTGAATTTTTAATGATTCACGTGTGTGTTCAAATTCAGCTTCAACTTTCTGAGCAAAAACTTCAGGAGTTAATGCTTTAACTAGAATTTTGATACGTGCTTTATATTTGTTATCACGACGGCCATGCAAGTTATAAACACGTAGAACGGCTTCTAAGTAAGAAATTAAATCTTCACGTGGTAAAAACTCGCGAATGACGCTACCAATGATGGGAGTACGGCCTAAACCACCACCAGCCATAATTTTGTAGCCGATTTCACCCGCTTCATTACGCACGATATATACACCAATATCGTGGAATGCTGTTGCTGCACGGTCTTTTTCTTCAAGTGCAGAAACGGCAATTTTGAACTTACGTGGCAAGAATGCAAATTCAGGGTGGAACGTACTCCACTGACGGATCAATTCACATGTTGGACGTGGGTCTGCAATTTCACCTGCAACCACCCCTGCATATTGGTCAGTCGTTGTATTACGAATACAGTTACCACTGGTTTGAATGGCATGCATTTGCACGGTTGCAAGTTCAGCTAAAATTTCTGGTACATCTTCAAGAGCTGGCCAGTTTAACTGAATGTTCTGACGTGTAGATACGTGTGCATAACCACGATCATATTCAGTTGAAACTTCAGCAATTTTACGTAATTGTTTTGAACTCATTAAGCCATACGGCACAGCAATACGCAGCATAGGCGCATAGCGTTGCACATATAAACCATTTTGCAAACGTAATGGACGGTATTCATCTTCAGAAAGTTTGCCCGCTAAATAGCGCTCTGTCTGATCGCGGAACTGAGCAACTCGTTGATTAATCAGCTGCTGATCGAAATCGGTATATAAATACATGGCGTATGGCTAGTAGATTCATTATTAAGGCAGATAGCATAGCGAGCTTTTATTCATCAATAAAATGCTTTTTTTGCATATTTAATAACGGTTTTATTGATAAGCTTTAATATAAATCGATATAAAAAAAGCCTGGATAAATCCAGGCCCTTTTTATAGAAGCATTTTATTTGTTATCTGGTAAGGCATAAGCCACTAAATAGTCGCCCATTTTCGTACCAAATGAACCATGACCACCGGCCATAATTACAACATATTGCTTACCATTGATTTCATAAGTCATTGGCGTTGCTTGTCCACCCGCTGGTAAACGCGCTTCCCAAAGTTTCTTACCATTAGTGACATTAAATGCACGTAAGTAGTTATCTTGAGTTGCACCAACAAACATGACATTACCCGCAGTAGAGATTGAACCACCTAAACCAGGAACACCAATTTTTACAGCTGGTAATTGGAACAAGTTCGGTAAGCTGTCACGAATTGTACCAATACGTTTTTTCCATACCACTTCATGGGTTTTCAAATCTACGCCTGCAACATATCCCCAAGCTGGTTGTTTACAAGGTAAACCAAGTGGAGATAAGAATGCGCTGATTTCAACACCATACGGTACGCCGTACATTGGTTGTACGCCCTGCTCAGTTCCCGCACCTTTCGCAGTTTGCGCACGGTTTGGATCGGCAGGAATTAAACGACTAACGAATGGCAGACCAATCGGGTTCATTACAGCAACCTGACGGTCAGGGTTAACTGACATACCGCCCCACTCAAACACACCTAAGTTACCCGGGAAAACTAAAGTTCCGTTTTCAGATGGTGGAGTGTAAATACCATCGTAATTTAGACGTTTGAAAGAAACACGACACATGAGCTGATCAAGCATAGTGGCACCCCACATATCTTTATCTGTCAATTTGTCTTGTGGAGCTAAGTTCAAGTCTGAGAATGGCTGAGTTTTTGAATAATGCTCGCCTTTCGTTTGTGGTCCACGTTTAACTGTTTGTGGAACTGGTTTCTCAGTCACAGGAACAATTGGTTGACCATTACGACGATCAAGAACAAAGGCATTACCTGTTTTCGTCAATACATAGATTGCAGGAACAGTTTGGCCAGCTTTATTTTTAATATCAGCTAAAGATGGTTGTGATGGTACGTCCATATCCCATAAATCGTGATGGGTTGTCTGGAAGTTCCATACCAACTTACCTGTAGAGGCATTAATCGCTAACATCGAGTTTGCATAACGCTCTTTCAGTTCAGTACGGTCACCACCCCAGATGTCTGGTGTACCTACACCTGTTGGCACATAAACGATATCAAGTTTGGCATCGTATGCTAAAGGTGCCCACGCATTTGGTGAGTTATGAACGAAATTCGTACCTTCACCTGGCATTGCATTTGGATCTGCTGCGCCTGTATCAAATACCCAAAGAAGTTTACCAGTGTTAACGTCGTATCCACGAATCACACCAGATGGCTCTTTATTTGAGTAGTTATCTGTTACTGAACCAGCAATCACGACAGTTGAACCAGTCACGACACCAGGAGATGTTGGGTTGTAACCACCTGGGTAAGCATATGGCATAAACTCTTGCAAGTTCACTTCACCATTTTGACCAAAGTCAGTACATGCTTTACCAGTGTCTGCATTTACAGCAACTAAACGACCATCATTGACAGGAACAAAGACCTTACGCGGACATTGCGTAGAGTTAGATTTCTTGCCTTGAAGACTTGTTGCAAACTCAGTTGTGTTGTTTGCATCGTAATACATCACACCACGACAAGTTAAATGCTGGAACGATTTATCCGTTTTAAGCTTCGGATCAAAACGCCATTTTTCTTTACCTGTAGCAGGATCAATCGAGATTAATTGCTGATGAGCTGTACAGATAAACATGTTATTACCGATTTTAATCGGAGTAACCTGATTGGTTGTTTCGCCAGAGTCATTACCCGTTTTAAGATCGCCAGTACGTAAAGTCCAAGCAACTTTCAAATCTTTTACGTTTTGGTCATTGATCTGTTTTAACGGAGAATAACGTACACCTGCCTGAGTACGACCATAAGCAGGCCAATCACTCTCAGCAACACCAGGTACTGCTTGAGCAGTTTCTGGTTGAGGTGTTTTGATTTCACCGTTAATTTCTTGCGGATCATTGAAAATAGAGTAAACCATCAACAAGATTGCAATTGCTAAAGTTGAAGATAAGGCAACTTTACTTGATCCAAGGTTGTTGATTCCACGAGTCACGGCTGGAACCAATAACCATAAACCAAGAATGCCTAAAATATCTAAACGCGGTGCAAGCGCCCAAAAGTCGGTTCCAACTTCCCAGACACCCCAAATAATGGTACCTAGCATTAAAGCGGCATACACCCACAATGCTGTGGAAGCGCGCTTATAAAGTTGCCATGCAACAATCAGGAGTAATACACCAGCAATAATATAGTAAATTGAACCGCCTAATGTAGCGAGCCAAATACCTCCAATTAACAGGAATAACGCTAATAACCCAATAATAATTACGGTAAAAGTCGTTAATCCTGATCTTGAAGTAGGTTGATTCATAAATCACCTCTTATCAATCATCATTTTTATCGGAAAGATACGCCGAGCTTTTGTTCAAAAAACTGGCCTATCAATACATCTAAAATAAAACTAAGGCACAAAGAAAAAAACGGAAGGTCAAGTTATGTCAATCAATGATTTAACCCTCGACAATCCGTTTTCGGAGTAATTACGCTTAGAATGCAGTTGAGAATTTAATACCGCCTACCCAAGTATTATCACCATTTTTTAATGCACCAACATGACGAACATATTGCACATTTGGACGGATAGTCAGCCAATTCGTCGCATGAATACCATAGTAAAGCTCGGTATTGTATTCAGTGTCGTATTCTTTATTTTGGACATCGTTCCAATCATCGTTGATATGGATACGCGCAACACCTAATGCCAACTCATCTTGAGGACGTTGATTCAGCAAACCTTTATAGACTAAGCCTACATTTTGCATGTTATCAATTTTGTTGGTGTCAGAGTCGTGGAAAGTCAGGTTCACAAAACCTGTTAAACCACGATCTGTTTGATCAGCAGGCTGGAATAATTTTTGTTTTGCAGTTACCCAAACACCTTGCTTATGAGAATTTTTTGTTTCATCTGCAATTTCTTTGGCATCAGCAGTGCTGTAGTAATAACCTAAACGGTATTCACCAGCCATGCTTTGAGCACCTAATTTAGGTGACCAAACCACTTCGGCAGGAATAATTGCACCGTGAGAACCATCAGTACTTAGATTAAAACCTTTGCCTCGGTCCAGATTTTCTGGGTTATATTCATATACACCAACTTGCGTATATAAGTCAGGTTGCAAGTTATATTTAACACGCATTGCCCATTGGCTAACTGGCCAGTTATACCACTGATCACCAACCCAGTTACCAACTTGCGAACCACAAAGCGCCAAGTTCTGGAAATCACAGTCAAAACTATTAAAGTCTTCACCTTCACCAAAACGACCGACTTTCACGTCTAACTTTTGATCCATGAATTTTTTCTTAATCCACAAATCTGTTAAACGCCAAGTTTGCTCACGCCCCCACACTTCCTGTACAGAACTCAAATGCCCAGCTAAAGCTGGTGAATGTTCAGAAAGTGATTGACCATCACGATAAGTTAACGTGATTTGAGCTTCTGTATCTTGCCAACCTAAAATTTTATTTAGGTCAAAATGAGTTCCTAAAGCAAGTTGCCCTGTATAAGCACTACCATGGGTAGATGTCTGCTTTGAGTCTAAAATACCAGCATATTCACCGGTATATCCAAACGAAAAATCATAACCTTGTGCTTGTAACGCTGTGCGTTGACCGTTCCAATCACCCAACATCCACGGACTATTTGGGTCAAATGCAGCTGCAGCTTGTGCATGCTGAATAAAAAGGGTAATTGATAAAACGGATAAACAAGAAGCCATCAAGGATTTATGTGCTTTCATGTTTACATACCTTTTATGTCTTTGTTTATTAAGGGTACGCTAATTTTATGTAAAGAAATTATTCAAAATGTTAATCAATTGATTAATCAGATAATAATTTTCACCCACCCTGACTAAAAAATAACATTAAGCCCTTACCATCGCCCTTCGCCAAGCTTTTGACCTATAAAGGAATATCTCATTTTAGATCGTGAAAACTTAATTGGACAAGCCAATTGTGGTTCTGTATCTGCTGTATTATTTTGCAAAGGTACATCCACAATCCATCCACGTTGTTGTGCTAGGGGCGAATTTAAAGCCTCAGTTAGGTTTAAAACAGGTTCTACACATACATCAAGATTTGCGAATATTTCATGCCATTCTTTAAAGGTTTTAGTTTTAATTTTTTCTTGAATAGCTTGTTTGACTTCCTGTCGGTCTTCTAAATCTAAGGAAGCACCTTTTTGTAATAATAAAGGTAAATCAAGCGCGATTGATAAACCTGACATAAATTGTGGTTCAAGACTGCCAATTGAAAGATAGCGCCCATCTTGCGTTATATAATAATCATAGAAAATGCCACCATTGAGCATGCCATGTTCTGGTGCCTGCTCGACCTGAGCAGCAAGTGTGGCTGATGCAGCCATACTATTTAAGCTTGCCACACAATCGGTCATAGAAATATCAATATATTGCCCCATACCGCTACGCCCGCGCTCAACCACTGCGGCTAAAATAGCAATGACCGCATGAAGTGAACCACCTGCAATATCTGCAACTTGAATACCAAGCGGTGGCGGGCCACTGTCTTGTCGGCCACTATATCCAGCAATACCGGCTAAAGCCAAATAGTTAATGTCATGCCCTGCTCGGTCTTTATAGCTTCCAGTCTGTCCATATCCGGTAATTGAACAATAAATTAAACGTGGATTAATTTCTGCAAGCGTTGAGTAGTCTAATCCTAGACGGCGCATCACATCAGGTCGAAACTGCTCGATGACAATATCAAATTCAGAAATCTTGGCTTTAATCAGCTCAATACTCGCCGGATCTTTTAAATCGAGAACAATCGACTGTTTATTTCGATTTAAATAACTATGTGCCGTTGCTTGTCCATTTGCATAAGGCGGCATAATGCGAATTAAATCTGGACGTGATGGAGATTCAATATGGATGACTTCTGCACCCATATCGGCTAAATACATTGTGGCAAAAGGTCCAGGTAAGAGTGTCGAGAAATCGAGAACTTTAAGTCCATTTAATGCTGTCGTCATCGTTTTTTAACCACTATTATTCATATTTTCTTTTATATTAGTTAAGCAAATATTCTAAAACAATGTCATGTTCAGCCATTTACCTTGATCATTTCGGCAATTTAACATGTAAAAAGTGCTTTTACTCTGTTGTAAATCGCCAATTTATTTTTTTAGACGGTCATTTAGGTCAATTTAAAGTGAACATCAAAGAGACTGAAGGATTCAATATGAGTCGCGATACGATTAGCATCCACTTCGTGAATGCGGCTTTGACAGGCGTAAAACGCCTTGGCATGGATGTCGAGACGTTACTTTCACATGTGGGTATCGAAGCGGAACTATTACGTCAACCTAAAGCTCGAATCTCGCCAGAACAATACACTCGTTTTATAAAAATGTTGTGGATGGTCACACAAGATGAACACGTCGGTTTTGATGTACAGCCACGTCGTTTGGGCACTTTTGCCATTATGTGTCAGTTGATTATTCATGCAAAAACCTTGGGCCAAGCCCTTGAACTCTCATCTCAATTTTACAAATTATTCGGTGATGAATGGTCTGTAAGCCTAGAGCGTGACAAACATGAAGCACGTTTAGTTCCACTCATTCCAAAAACATTAGATCCGGACCATTTCATTACTGAAAGTATGTTAATGATTTGGCATGGTTTGGCATCGTGGCTGATTGAACGTCGCTTACCGTTAGAACGTGTTCATTTTAGCTATCCACGTCCTGCCCATGCAGATGAATATGATGCATTATTTTTTGCACCAGTCATGCAGTTTGATGCACCGCGTACTGAAATTACCTTTGCGGCCGATTATCTTGATTTGCCAATCCGCCAAGATGAAAAAACGCTAGAAGAGTTCTTAAAAGCAGCTCCTGCTCAGCTTTTAGTAAAATTCAAAAACACAAACTCGCTGACTTCTCGTATTCGTGACGTACTCAAAAGCCAGATTGGTGAAGAAATGCCAACGCTTAATGACGTTGCATCAATGTTGTACTTATCTCCTCAAACCTTACGCCGCCGCTTGGCTGCTGAAGGTAAAAGCTATCAAGGCGTGAAAGATGCCCTACGTCGAGATGCTGCTATTCACTTGTTACTCAATCCTGAATTAACACTTGAAGATGTTGCACAACAAGTTGGCTTTAGTGAAACCAGTACTTTCCACCGCGCATTTAAAAAATGGACAGGTGTGACCCCTGGCTTATATCGCCAGCTACACGGTTACCACTAATTCTTTAATCTCTTTAGTTTCACATTTAGCCCAAGTTCAACTTGGGCTTTTTTGTATCTCTATTGGCAAAAATCATCACCTGACTGGTGCGCTTATCGTCATTGCACTCGCTATTAAAACCAGTACACTCAAAACACAAATAAATTTTAAGCAATAAAAAAGGAACTGTTATGAGCGAGGCTTATATTATTGATGCCATTCGCACACCACGCGGAAAAGGAAAAAAAGACGGCTCTCTTTACGAAGTAAAACCAATTACCTTACTCACCACTTTATTAAATGAATTACAGCAGCGTCATCAACTCGATACGTCTAAAGTCGACGATATTGTTCTGGGCTGTGTAACGCCAGTTGGTGACCAAGGTGGTGATATTGCAAAAACAGCAGCCATTGCCGCAGGCTGGAATGATGATGTTGCTGGGGTGCAAATAAATCGTTTTTGTGCTTCAGGTTTAGAAGCAGTCAACATGGCAGCAATGAAAGTTCGCTCAGGCTGGGAAGATTTAGTGGTTGCTGGTGGCGTCGAGTCAATGTCACGTATTCCAATGGGCTCCGATGGCGGGTCGTGGGCGTTAGACCCTGAAACAAACCTTAAATCATCATTTGTTCCACAAGGTGTAGGAGCTGACCTCATTGCAACCTTAGATGGTTATAGCCGTGAAGATGTAGATACATTTGCAGTAAACTCTCAGCAAAAAGCCGCAGCAGCTCAGGCAAATGGCTATTTCGATCAATCAGTGGTTCCAGTAAAAGATCACTCGGGTGTGGTGATTTTAGAAAAAGATGAATTTATTAAAGGAAATACGACAGTTGAAGGACTGACTAAACTCAACCCAAGTTTTGAAATGATGGGACAAATGGGTTTTGATGCTGTTGCCTTACAAAAATATCCTGAAGCACAAAAAATCAATCATGTTCATCATGCAGGTAACTCATCTGGTATTGTCGATGGAGCTGCTGTTGTTTTATTGGCTTCTGAAAAAGCTGTGAAAGAACAAAACTTAAAACCACGTGCTAAAGTTTTGGCGACCGCACTCGTCGGGACAGACCCTACGATCATGCTGACTGGCCCTGCTCCTGCCGCACGTAAAGCTTTAGAAAAAGCAGGTCTTACCATTGATGATATTGACCTGTTTGAAGTCAACGAAGCCTTTGCAGCAGTTGTAATGCGCTTTATCAATGAACTCAATGTTCCACCAGAAAAAGTTAACGTAAATGGCGGTGCGATTGCTTTAGGTCATCCATTAGGTGCAACGGGTGCCATGATTTTAGGCACGCTACTTGATGAGCTTGAACGTCAAAATAAAAAGCGCGGTTTAGCTACGCTCTGTGTCGGTGGTGGTATGGGTATTGCCACCATTATTGAACGCGTATAAAGATTAGGGATATAAAAGATGAGTGCAATCCAATACGAAAAAAATGCAGATAACATTGTCATTTTAACGCTTGATTCAACTGGTCAATCTGCAAACACCATGAATGCCGAGTTTCGTGACTCGCTTGATGAGGCAACGCAGAAACTTAAAGCAGAAACAGCACTTGCGGGCGTTATTTTCCGCTCAGCCAAAAAAACTTTCTTTGCAGGCGGTGATCTAGATGAGCTTATTCAAGTTCAGCCTGAACATGCCACTGATTTTTTCAACATGGTTGAAAAGTTAAAAGGCCATTTACGTACGATTGAAACTCTAGGTATTCCAGTCGTTGCAGCCTTGAATGGCACAGCCCTTGGTGGCGGTTGGGAAATTGCATTAAGCTGCCATCATCGTATCGCAATCAATGACCCCAAAAGTAAGTTCGGCCTACCTGAAGTCACTTTAGGCCTGTTACCGGGTGGCGGTGGTATTGTCCGCATGGTACGCCTACTTGGCTTACAAAATGCATTTCCTTTCTTAATGGAAGGCAAGCAATTTGGTGTCGATAAAGCAAAATCTTTAGGTTTAATCCATGACACTGCCGAAAACGAACAAGAGCTTTTAGATAAAGCGATCGCATGGGTAAAAGCCAATCCTAAGTCTCAACAACCTTTTGATGTGAAGGGTTATAAAATTCCGGGCGGCGATCCAAAGACTCCAGCTGTTGCTCAAGTTCTTGCTATCGCTCCAGCCATGTTAAGAGACAAAACCAAAGGTTGTTACCCTGCTCCTGAAGCAATTATGGCGGCAGCAGTCGAAGGCGCTCAGGTCGATGTAGATACCGCTTTACGCATCGAATCTCGTTACTTCACCGAACTCACCACGGGTCAGATCTCTAAAAATATGATCGGCACTTTCTGGCACGGTCTAAATGCAATTAAGTCTGGTGCTAGCCGCCCTGCCGATGTTGCAAAATGGCAAGCCACCAAAGTTGGTGTGTTAGGTGCAGGCATGATGGGTGCTGGTATTGCATATTCAACCGCAATTAAAGGCATTCCTGTTGTACTGAAAGATGTGTCTGTTGAAAATGCTGAAAAAGGCAAAGCCTATTCACAGAAACTCCTTGATAAACGCGTTTCTCAAGGCCGTATGACCGCAGAAAAACGTGACCAAGTATTATCCCTCATTACAGCAACTGCCTCAGCACAAGACTTACAAGGCTGTGATCTCATTATTGAAGCGGTATTTGAAAACCAAGAGCTCAAAGCCAAAGTTACTCAAGAAGCTGAACAATATTTAGCTGAAGGTGGAATCTTTGCATCGAATACTTCCACCCTACCAATCACTGGTTTGGCAACGGCGAGTAAAGATACCCAGAAGTTTATTGGACTACATTTCTTTAGCCCAGTCGACAAAATGCAGTTGGTTGAGATTATTAAAGGTAAAAACACTTCAAGCGACACACTTGCTAAAGCCTACGACTTTGTACAACAAATTGGAAAAACGCCTATTGTTGTTAATGATAGCCGTGGTTTCTTTACCAGTCGTGTGTTTGGTACTTTTATTCAAGAAGGTATACGCTTACTTGCCGAAGGCGTTCATCCAGCCCGTATTGAAATGGCAGCACTTAAAGCAGGCATGCCTGTAGGCCCACTCGCTATTCAAGATGAAGTGTCTTTAACATTAACTGAACATGTTGCTAGTGAAGCACGTAAAGCCCTACAAGCTGAAGGAAAAGATTTGCCTAAGACCTCTGTCGATGAAGTGGTTCATACCATGATTCATGAGTTAAACCGTAAAGGTAAGACGGCTGGAGCAGGTTTCTATGAATATCCAGAAAATGGTAAAAAGCATTTATGGGAAGGTTTAAACCGCTGGCAAAAAGATCATGGTATTTCTGAACAAGATATGATCGATCGCATTCTGTTTGTACAGGCCTTAGATACATTACGCTGCTATGAAGAAGGTGTATTGGAGTCGGTTATTGATGCCAATATTGGCTCTATCTTTGGTATTGGTTACGCTCCTTGGACGGGAGGTGCGATCCAGTTCCTCAACCAATATGGTACTGATAAAGCACAAAAACGAGCTGAAGAATTAGCTGTCAAATATGGTGAACGTTTTACACCTCCAACTTTGCTAAAAACCAAAGCTGAGCAGAAACAAAATATTCAATAATTTAGACTTATTGGATATTTAAAAACTGCATAAACCTTGCCCATATAAATATATTTTATTTATATGGGTTTTTCTTTATATCCTTTAAGATTTCAGCCCTAGGCCTAAATATGCTATAAATAGACTTCATTTTTGTGCTTCTAAAGCACATTCGAGAAATCCTTATGTCCGATAAAAATTCTTCCGAGTCAGCAATTTTAGGTTGGAAATTTGTTCTGATCGTTGGTGTTTTGAGTGCAATTTTCCTTGGCTTTTTCTATTTAGCGATGAGTAATGAACCTGACTATATGCCAGGGGCTCAGCGCAAAGCACAACAAGAGCAAATGCAGCAAAAAGCTGAAAATTCCACAGAGCAACACGCTCAACATAATGACAACATGTCTGAAATGGATATGAAAGAACATCAGAACTCAACTCAGTAATTAGATATCAAATGACAGATTTTTCCCGTAATGCACTTGTTGTAGAGGGTGGAGGCATGCGCGGTGCCTTTACCAGTGGCGTACTTGATGCTTTTTTACAGCAGCAGTTCAACCCTTTCGATTTATATGTTGGCGTATCATCTGGTTCAACCAACGTTGCAAATTACTTAGCTGGTCAACAAGGCCGCACGTTAACGTTTTATATTGATCACTCTCTCCGTCCTGAATTTATCGATTACAAACGCTTTTTTAAAGGCGGCGATTTACTTGATTTAGAATGGATGTGGGAAGTTGGTGAAAAAGAACATCCACTTGATCAGCAAAGTCTGTTTGCCAAAAATCCTGATTTTTATATGGTGTTGACGCATGCCAAAACAGGTCATGCAGAATATCTTCGTGCGGGTAAAGACAACTTGTTGAATGCGCTTCGTGCGTCTAGCTCGATTCCAGTTTTAACTCGCCACCCAGTCGACATTATGGGTGAACCATACTTTGATGGTGGCGTTGCAGATGCCCTACCTGTTCGCTGGACGGCTCAGCAAAGTGATGTCAAAAAACTGTTAGTTTTACGCACTCGCCCAAAAAATTACTTTAAAGCCAGTAGTAGAGGGGATCAATTCCTCGCGAAATATGCGTTTAAACATCATTATGGTTTTGCAAACAGCTTACGTAGCCGTTGTGCTCGATATAATGCTTCAGTAGATTTTGTCCGTGGTTCTAACCCAGACCAGCAAATTTTAGAAATTTGCCCGCCACCCCTTAAGAATATGGCAGGTCGTTTAAGTACTAATCCGAAAAAGCTTCGCTATAGCTATGAAGTCGGTTTAGAGACAGGCTTACAAGCCATTGAAAGCTGGAATGCAATGAAATAATGCCAAATTGAGATTTCTAAAAAGAAGTCTCAATTTAACTCTAAAGTCATATCAATATGTGGGATACCACAATCTAGATATTCCTCGCCTTGAACTACAAAGCCCAATGCTTCATAAAACGCGGTCACATAAGTTTGAGCTGAAAGCTTTAGGAAAGGTAATTTATGATGACGCGCATATTCAATAATATGCTGCATTAAAATTTTACCTATACCCTGCTTTCGATAAGGCATTAAAACAGCAACACGTCCTACACTATGCTGTGGCAACAATCGCGCTGTAGCAATTGGTTGCTCACGGTCATACACAATAAAGTGTAAAACCATGGCATCCAAATCATCCCATTCATCTTCAGGGGCAATTCCCTGTTCTTGAATAAAAACCTGCTCACGAATGAGCTTGGCATCTTTCTCAAGCTGCTCCCACCCACCCGCTATAATTTTATACATGGGTTAACCTGCTTAACACTTACAACCAATATTCTCGATAGGCAACTGGTCTTGTAATAACAATTCTAGAGTTTGTTTTTTAATACCATACATGTCTTTCAAGGCTTGAATTTGAGCCATGATCTTGGCATCAGGCTGAGTAACATCCTTACGCTTCGTCGCCAGAATCATTTTGTTTTTACTGGTATGTTCAAGCGATACAAACTCAAAAACTTTGGTTTCATAGCCATAAGCTTTTAAAAGTAATGCACGTAATGTATCGGTTAACATTTCAGCTTGCTGACCAGCATGAATACCAAACTGTAGCATGGGTTGTAACACTTCTGGGCTATGTAATTGTGGGCGCAACTCTTTATGGCAACATGGAGCACACATAATCATTGATGCATTTAAACGAATGCCAGTATGAATCGCAAAATCGGTAGCAATGTCACAAGCATGCAAGGCAATCATGACATCTAACTTTTCCGGTTGATAACTACGTACATCACCTTCAAAAAAATCTAAATGATTGAAATCAACTTTATCTGCAACTTTTTGGCAAAATTCAACCAGATTTGGGCGTAATTCAACGCCGGTAATCAGAGGTGTTTTTTGTTGTTCTTGCAAATAATCATATAAAGCAAAAGTTAAATAGCCTTTACCCGAACCGAAATCGACAATCCGTAACTCTTGCTGAGATGCGTCAATCTGTTCATAGGCGCTCGCAAAAATTTCAATAAATTTATTTATCTGTTTCCATTTACGGGCCATGCTTGGAATGATTTGGCCTTTTTCATCGGTAATACCAAGCTCTTTTAGAAATGCATTGCCCTGCTGTACATAGCGTTGCTTTTCACGATCATGCGTCTGAACCGTTTGTGTCGCATTTACAGCCTGCTTTTTACCTATATTCAATAGGGCTTTTTTCTTATTTTTTTTAAGTTGGATTTCTTGAGTAGTTGAAAATAAGTTCGCTTGCTTACACTGCACTAAAAGCGCTGCAATCTGTTCCAAGCCTTCTTCAAATGAAGAATTTTTAGTCACATCTTGGGTCATATAGTGATATAAAGCCGAAAGCTGCTTTTGTCCATGTAACTCTACAATACGGAAAGTGATTTTTTCCAGTTGTTCCAACTCTCCTTTATATTGGCTCAAAATCAAACGCTCAAAAGTCTGCTCATCAAGCATTTGTTTGATTTCATAAAAGAATTGCTGTTCTTGCTCAAAGGAGAAAACCGACACGGATATACCTAAAAAATGAAGACTCATATAAAATAGAAGTTTAAAGGGTCTAGGATTAAAAATAAAATAACTTTACGACTGTTTTGTATTTCTATACATTTGTATTTTTAATCAAAAAAATTAAACTCATGAGTAAATCTGTGGTGGAAACTTACGATCCTAAAGAGGAACTACTTAACGCTTACAGCCATGGAGCTGGTGTCATTATGGCAGTTATTGCTTCTATCTTTTTAATTATGAAGGGATCTTATCTTCCAACTGCTCAATGGGTGGGTTTATGGGTATACTCATTTAGTCTAATTCTGGTTTTCACGAGTTCAACTCTCTATCACTTTGCTCAAACACAAAATCTACGTTACTGGTATAAGAAACTAGACCACACTGCTATTTATTATTTAATTGCTGGAACATATACCCCTTTCTTAAGCATCGCGATTCCTACACAAAAAGCCCATATTCTGCTTATTGCTCTCTGGAGCATTGCTGCAATTGGTACACTTTTCAAGTTAGTTTTTATCCATCGTTTTCAAAAAATTTCTTTGCTGGCCTATATTGTAATGGGATGGCTTGCCGTTTTTGTAATGGATGATATGCGTACTTATTTGAGTAAAGACGCATTGATTTTCTTGATTATTGGCGGGTTAGCTTATACGGTTGGAGCATTGTTTTACGCGTTAAAAAAGGTAAGATATACCCATGCGATCTGGCACATTTTTGTGCTTTTAGGTGCAGGAGCACACTTTCTTGCGATCTATTGGTACATTGTTTAGTTCATTTTTCACTCTTATTCAGTGATCCTGAAAGAGTCATGGATGATGTTCTTTCACGCTATTCTTTTAGAAAAATATGTCTTTAAAAAGAATAGTAAATTAAAAATAAATTTTAACTGATATAAGGTCTTATATGGAGTCAACCTCTGCGACTGCTGCTCCGGCAGTAGCCACTAATTCAAAAACGCGGGTTTTGTTTGCAAGTTTAGTCGGTACAACCATTGAGTTCTTCGACTTTTATATCTATGCAACTGCCGCAGTACTTATCTTTCCTCACCTGTTTTTCCCTGCTAGTAGTGGCAGTGCCGCAGTCTTACAATCTTTAGCAACCTTCGCCATTGCCTTCATTGCCCGCCCTATCGGTGCAGCATTATTCGGTCATTTAGGAGACCGTATTGGTCGTAAAGCCACGCTAGTTGCAGCTTTGCTCACCATGGGTATTTCAACAGTATGTATTGGTTTACTTCCAACCTATGCACAAATTGGTCTTGCTGCGCCTTTGCTATTGGCTCTATGTCGTCTAGGGCAAGGCTTAGGTTTAGGTGGTGAATGGAGTGGTGCTGTATTACTTGCAACAGAGAATGCACCTGAAGGTAAGCGCGCATGGTATGGCATGTTCCCACAACTAGGGGCTCCAATTGGCTTTATTTTAGCAACAGGTTCATTTTTATTATTGGGTGCAGCCATTCCTGAGCAAGCATTCATGCAATGGGGCTGGCGTATTCCCTTTATTGCAAGTGCTGTATTAGTGATTGTTGGCTTATATATCCGTTTAAAGCTCCATGAAACCCCAGCATTCCAAAAAGTTTTGGATAAGCAAAAAGAAGTCAATATTCCATTTAAAGAAGTCTTAACCAAACATACAGGTAAACTTGTACTTGGTACGATTGCAGCAATCTGTACGTTTGTGGTGTTCTATCTTACAACCGTATTTGCCTTAAACTGGGGAACCACTAAACTTGGCTATTCACGTGGTGAGTTCTTAGAACTTCAACTCTTTGCCACACTGTGCTTTGCCGCATTCATTCCTTTATCGGCTATTTTTGCAGAAAAATTTGGTCGTAAAGCCACTTCGATTGGTGTTTGTATTGCTGCTGCGATTTTCGGCTTGTTCTTCTCTAGCATGTTAGAGTCTGGAAATACGTTAATTGTCTTTCTCTTCTTATGTACAGGCTTGTCGATTATGGGCTTGACCTATGGTCCGATTGGTACTGTTCTTTCTGAACTTTTTCCAACCTCAGTTCGTTATACGGGTTCAGCATTAACGTTTAACTTGGCAGGTATTTTTGGTGCATCTTTTGCTCCACTCATTGCCACTAAGCTTGCTGAAACTTATGGTTTATATGCAGTTGGTTATTATCTTACTGCGGCATCACTTCTATCACTCATCGCTTTCTTATTCATTCGTGAAACAAAAAATGATGATGTGAATAATCAGATTTAAAATTAGAAATTCTTATATAAAAAAGCCGGTTCATCATTGACCGGCTTTTTTATAAATATGTGACTTAATTTATTGATGCTGGAGCTGCTACATTGCTTGCTGCAACAGCGGCTGCTCCTGCTACAGCTGCTTCACCAATTAAAGCCACTTTTGCTTTTTCTTGGCTCTTCACAGATAAAGCAGGGTTAGTTGCCACAATACGATTAATGTTTGCTGAGTTTGCCGGAGCAATAGCGGTAGTTTGTAAAATAATTGGGCGATTAGCTGTGTTACCTAACGTATAGCGAATGCCTGTACGTGGACTAATCACAGTTGTATTTTCTTGCTTCACTACAGCCTGCGCCGAAGTTGGCCCTTTTGCTGCAAGTACTTTATCAACCGTTGTCGTTTGAGGGGCTGAAGCTGCTTCTGCTGCGAAAACAAAACTAGGCACAGCAAGAACAGTTAAAAATAAAGGTTGTAATACTTTTTTCATTGTCTTTCCAACATACACTCTGGATGAGAAGTAAATAGCATTTAATGCTTAAAACTGCAAACATTATTCACAGGCTTACTACAAACGTAAAAAAAGCAGAACAATTGTTCTGCTTTTTTTGTGAAGGCAGATTAGATCTTACCGTGACACTGCTTATATTTTAATCCAGATCCACATGGGCATGGCGCATTGCGGCTTTCTGGAACAGGGAAAGCTTGCTGATCGGCAGACTCGTTCATGGTTTCTTGAGAAAGTGTAACTTCACCCGTTAAACCATCCACATCGTCATGCTCAAAAGAAAGCTTCATCGATTCAGCTTGCTGCTGCTGTTGAGCTTCCATTTCTGCAAGTTCTTCTGGTGTTGGGATATGTACACGAGACAAATCAGTCACAACATCAGTTTTAATAATACCGAGCATATTTACAAACAGGTTGAAAGCTTCTTTCTTGTATTCCTGTTCAGGATTTTTTTGCGCATAGCCACGTAAGTGAATACCTTGACGCAAATAATCCATTGCAGCTAAGTGATCTTTCCAATGGCGATCAAGAGAGTTTAAAACGAAGTGACGTTCAAGCATTGCGGCTGAATCATCACCCATTTGAGCGCGGCGTTGACGATAACGTTCAATCACTTCATCACTGATTCGCTCAACTAAACCTTCTTCATCCAGACGGCGATCCTGATCTAACCATTCCTGAATTGGTAGCTCAATACCCAAATCAATACGTAAAGCATTCTCTAAACCTTCAACATCCCACTGGTCATGGATTGACTCAGGTGGAATAAAGTTCGCAATCACGCCTTTCATCACTTCATGATGCATTTCTTCGACGTATTCTTTTAAGGTATTTTCAGCTAACACTTCATCACGTTGTGAATAAATGATCTTACGCTGTTCATTATTCACATCATCGTATTTCAATAAGTTTTTACGAATATCAAAGTTACGAGCTTCAACTTTACGCTGAGCGTTCTCAATTGAACGACTCACCATTTTGTGTTCAATCGCTTCATTTTCTTGTAGACCCATCGCGCGCATCATTCCGACTACGCGGTCACCTGCGAAAATACGCATAAGGTCATCTTCAAGAGACAAATAGAAACGAGAAACACCAGGGTCACCCTGACGGCCCGCACGACCACGTAACTGGTTATCAATACGACGTGATTCATGGCGTTCAGAACCAATGATGTGCAAACCACCTGATTGCAAAACATCTTCGTGGTCTTGTTCCCATTGTGCTTTCAGATGTGCTTCATCTTCAGCAGTAGGATTTTCAAGTTTGGTAAGTTTCGCTTTCCAGTTACCACCCAAGATAATGTCTGTACCACGACCCGCCATGTTTGTTGCAATCGTTACTGCATTCGGGCTACCCGCTTGAGCAATAATGTCAGCTTCACGCTCATGTTGTTTTGCATTCAGCACTTCGTGATGAATACCAGCTTGCATTAACTTAGAAGATAAAATTTCACTAGCTTCAATGGTCGCTGTACCAATAAGAATCGGTGCTACACCTTGCTCACGAATATTCGTAATTTCTTGAATAATCGCGTCATATTTACCATTACGGTTTAAATAAATTAAATCGTTTTGGTCATTACGTACCATTGGGCGGTGAGTTGGAATAATCACAACATCAAGGCCATAAATTTCTTTCATTTCCGCAGCTTCAGTATCAGCAGTACCTGTCATACCTGAAAGCTTTTTATATAAACGGAAATAGTTCTGGAATGTTGTGGTCGCTAAAGTCTGGTTTTCAGGCTGAATTTCCAAACCTTCTTTCGCTTCAACTGCTTGATGCAAACCTTCTGACCAACGACGGCCCGGCATTGTACGGCCAGTATGTTCATCAACAATCACGACTTCGCCATCGTGAATAATATAGTGAACATCGCGCTGGAATAAGAAATGTGCACGAATAGCGGCAGACACATGATGAACTAGGCTTAGATTCGTTGCTGAATATAAGCTTTCACCTTCAGCCAACAAGCCCATCTGAATAAGTTCTTGCTCAACAGTTTCATAACCAATTTCGGTCATTTCAACTGAACGCTGTTTTTCATCAATCCAGAAATGCCCGCCATCTGCGACTTTTTCTTCTTTTTGCGGACGTAATCTAGGGGGAATCGTATTGATTGCAGCATAAAGATGCGAAGAGTCTTCACTTTGACCAGAAATAATTAATGGTGTGCGTGCTTCATCAATCAAGATTGAGTCAACTTCATCGATAATGGCATAGTGCAAGCCACGTTGTTTCTTTTCTGCTAAAGAAAACACCATGTTGTCACGTAAGTAGTCAAAACCGAATTCGTTATTGGTACCATAGGTAATATCAGCAAGATAAGCTTCCGCTTTTTCAGACGGACCTTGCATTGAATAGATCGTACCAATAGATAAACCCAAAAATTCAAATAATGGGCGGTTCAACTCAGCATCACGCTGTGCCAAATAATCGTTCACAGTAATGACATGAACGCCTTCGCCACTTAATGCGTTTAAATAACACGCCAAAGTACCCATAAGGGTTTTACCTTCACCGGTACGCATTTCGGCAATCTTACCTTCATGTAAGGTAATACCACCAATAAGCTGAACGTCATAGTGACGCATGCCCATTACACGTTTGGCAGCTTCACGACACACTGCAAACGCTTCTGGAAGTAATTTATCTAAACTTTCGCCATTATTATAACGTTGTTTGAATTCTGGAGTTTTTGCAGATAAGTCTGCATCGCTTAAAGCTGATATCGTCGGCTCGAGCGCATTGATTTGCTCAACAATTTTGCGCATGCGTTTGAGTTCGCGCTCATTTTTTGTACCGAAGATACCTCCGATCAGACTTGCCAACATGGATAAACTCTCTAAATCTTGCTTGGTCAAATGAATAAACTTTTTCTCAGTCGTTTATTATGGTGCCAGAAATTTGAAGTACAAGGGTTTTGCACAAAACCCCTAAAAAAAATCTGATAGTTAGACGAATGGTTTTATCATTCGCCTTATCCCCCGTAATGTACCTTGCACCTAAAAACGTAACATTAACGCTCATCTATTAAGCATAACTTCCGAGAAATCTAATTTAGCAAATTTACCTTAAAGTTACATTGATTAAGCACATAAAATAGTGAGTTTTAGTCATATATATTTACACTTATATAAAAATCTCATAATAAAATACAAAAACAATAATTTTAATCATAAAGATAATGCTGCATATTCATTGGATCGAATAACAAATTATGAGCAATTGAGGAACGATCATGACACTACGATTAGGAGACACTGCCCCCGATTTTCAACAGGAATCGAGTGAAGGCACAATTAATTTTTATGATTTTCTAGGGGATAGTTGGGGAATTTTATTTTCACATCCAGCCGACTATACGCCCGTATGTACAACAGAGTTAGGTTACACAGCAAAATTAAAAGATGAATTTACGAAGCGTAATGTTAAAGCGATTGCTTTGTCAGTAGATGATGTAGAGTCTCATAAGGGATGGATCAATGACATTAACGAAACACAAAATACGACTGTAAATTTTCCAATCATTGCAGATAAAGACCGTAAAGTATCTGAGCTATATGGTTTCATTCATCCAAATGCCAGTGAAACACTGACAGTTCGTTCATTAGTGATTATTGATCCGAATAAAAAAGTTCGCTTAATCATTACCTACCCTGCTTCAACAGGCCGAAATTTTAATGAAGTCTTACGTGTTGTTGACTCATTACAATTAACTGACAAGCATAAAGTAGCGACACCAGCGAACTGGCAGCAAGGTGAAGATGTCGTTATTGTGCCATCACTTAAAGATGAAGAAGAAATTAAACAACGCTTCCCTAAAGGCTATACAGCGGTTAAACCTTATTTACGCTTAACACCACAGCCTGAGCAAGATTAAAGCCTTTAAAAAAGGCTTTAATCGAAGTGCAAGACAAACGAAGTGCGTAGGCAAGCATTTGAAAAGTTCGCTACAAGACAAGCAAAGCGCGTAGGCAAACATTCGAAACTTTTCGAATAAAAACTGACAGCAACACGTATGCAACCAGTTAAAAATTTCATAACAGAGCATCAGAAATAAGTACCAAATTTTTAGAAAATCTTAAGTAAATATCACACCCTAAAAAGTCATCCAACGTGATGGCTTTTTATTTATGTATTGAATACACATGGTTTTTACTGCCCAGATCAGTTATAACTCGAAGCGATTCGGTATAAAAAATAAAAATCATGATCTATAAAATTCATCATTTAAAGTGCGGCAGCATGTGCCCAGTTTGTGCCCCACTCTTTGGACAAAAAGGCTTCCAGGCTGAAGTTGTCTGCCATTGCCTGTTGGTTGAAACCGATCGAGGTCTAGTGCTTATTGATACAGGCTTCGGGCTGCAAGATTACCTACATATGAAGCAGCGACTAGGTTCATTAGTCCAACGTTTAGGCAAAATTGAGACTAACCTTGAGTTTAGTGCCATCCAGCAAATCCAAAAGCTCGGGTTTAATCCTAAAGATATACAACATATTTTTGTCACTCATCTTGATTTTGATCATGCGGGTGGAATTTCAGATTTTCCCCATGCCACAGTTCATGTTTTAGCAGCAGAATATAACGCGGCCCAACTTCCAAATTTTAAAGGCAAACTTCGCTATAGAACCAATCAATATAAAGACCATCGTTACTGGAACTTTGTTGAATATCAGCAAGGTGAAGCATGGTTTAACCTAGAGAAAGTAAAAGGCTTTCCTCTTTTTCAAGATGAAATTTTAATGGTGCCTTTATTGGGTCACTCAGCTGGTCATTGTGGCATTGCCATAAAGCAACAAAATCAATGGTTATTATTTTGTGGAGATGCGTACTACTCACACCTAGAGTTAAACCCTAAAAATAAATTAAGATCACTTAGTTTACTGGAAAAAACATTTGCAGAAGATAATGAGCAACGTCTTGTTAATCTCAAACGCTTGCAGCATTTAGCTCAACATGAGCCAACAATTGAAATAATTTGTGCTCATGATCCTTATGAGCTTAACCGGTATCAAACATGAAAAAATTATCACTCATCACACTTGCCATCTGTATAAATTTACAGGGATGTATGCAGCATGAAAGTATTGCCCATGAGCATCGCCCCCAAGACTGGGGGACCTTAGTCTCTCAGAGTCATAACTTTTATCAGATTAGTGATACTGTTTTTCGCAGTGAACAACCCGATGCAACGATGGTTCCCGAGCTAAAACGTCATCAAATAAGTACCATTATTAATTTAAGAGCTAGAGCTTCAGATGATTTAGTTTTTAAAAATGAAAATTTTAACCTTGCACATATTCCTATCAACACTTGGGCAATTGACCGACAAGATCTATTAGAAGTCATGCAACAAATTAAGATTGCCAAACAGAATAATCAACGTGTTTTATTGCACTGCTACCATGGTTCAGACCGTACAGGAGCCAGTGTTGCCATGTATCGAATTATTTTTGAAAATTGGGCAATTGATGATGCGGTTAAAGAAATGAAACAAGGTGGTTATGGCTACCATATTATCTGGAAGAACATTGACCGCCTATTTACACCTGAAAATGTAAAATGGACTCAACAGCAACTGTCGAATTCCAGCAGTTAAAGATTGGATTGCTTTTGTATGCAAACGCGATTATTAGGTAAATAAGTTGGCTCAATCACCAACTTATTTACTGTTTTTCATTCTTATCAATTACATCGAAAAACATACATTTAAAGATAGATGACCATCAAAAATATGATTTAATTTTATGATTTTCCCAAAGCGACGTTGCTAAGTAATACCTTCAAAATTTCAGAATCACCACCATCACTGTCTGTCACTAATAAAAAGACTTCGCCATCGGATCTCGACTCAAACCAAGTAATCCCTTCAACCTTGATTGGCAGCGTCTGTCCTTTCGCATCTTGAATCAAATGAGCCGCTAAAACATTACCATCAGGCGAAAACACCAAGATAAAACTTCCCAAAACAGCTCCATCATCATAGGTATTGAGTGTTTGTTCGACCGTAGCTGTAGCAACAATCAAATTTTTATCCGCTAAAAAACAAGCATCTGAAATGCCACTTGCTGAACCATCAAGCTCAGCTAAACTCAGTTTGAGCGAATGTATAAGTGCATTTTCTAAGGATTTTCCTGCTTGAATTTTGCTTAAATCAAAGACTAAAACCCCATGATGGAGATTTATGTTACCACGTTGAAAGATATAGAGATAACGATGGTCTGAACATATGGCTTCTATATTAAGATCAGCCCCGCCTGTTAATTCAACCTGATGCTGCAAAAAATCATAATCAACCGCATCCAAGAAAGTTCTGACCTCATCATTGGCAGGGTTATAGAGTAATGCTCGTTTTCGATTTTCTGTAGAACCCGAGCCCATCACCAAAAGCTGTGATTGTCCGTTCCAACTTATGGAGGTTAAAGCTTCAAAATCAGGCTTCTGTTCTTTGCTTAATGCACTTAGCGGTATTTGCTCTGAAGGATCAAATAACGGAATTTTTTCAAAGACCGTTGCATCGGCCATGTTCTGGGTTCGATTGATTCTTAATAAATAAGGGAGATTATCACCAACAAAATAAACATCATCCCCCACACAAGCGACTCCAGACAGTGCGCTAATCACGGACTCTTGTGCAAAAACAAATTGTTCTAATATTTTGATCGTTGTATTCATCTTCAAGATCCCCTATTGAATGGAACACTCCTCACAAGAATAAAGCTTTTGAAGTGTTCCTGATTTGATTTAGGGGGTGATCAGCCGTTATCGCTGATCAAGCGGTACCCAGTCAATTACCCAAGCCGATTTCATATTTAAACTTGAATCAGAAGTAATTTTCTTACGGGCTGCATCTGCTGTATCACGGTCTTTCGCTGGTCCAACCATAATACGGATTCCCTTGCTGGTTTGGCTCGTAGTTACCTTGTAGCCTTTAGCTCGTAATTTAGAAACAACTGCATCTGCATTTGCTTGGTTAGCAGCCAATGCAACTTGCACCATCCACTTTTTATCACCATTTTCCAGCAGTTCACGCGCTTTTTCAGCATCAGCTTTCTTATCTGCTTCTGCTTTGCGTTTAGCATCTGATGCTTTCTTATCAGCTTCTGCCTGACGTTTTGCTTCAGCTGCTTTCTTATCTGCTTCTGCTTGACGTTTTGCTTCAGTTGCTTTCTTATCAGCCTCTGCCTGACGTTTTGCTTCAGCTGCTTTCTTATCTGCTTCTGCTTGACGTTTTGCTTCAGTTGCTTTCTTATCAGCCTCTGCCTGACGTTTTGCTTCAGCTGCTTTCTTATCTGCTTCTGCTTGACGTTTTGCTTCAGTTGCTTTTTTATCTGCTTCTGCCTGACGTTTTGCTTCAGCTACTTTCTTGTCAGCTTCTGCTTGGCGCTTGGCATCAGCCGCTTTTTTATCTGCTTCTGCTTTTGCACTATCTACAGATTTTTTCTTCACGTCAGTTTGTGGACTTTTTACTTTACCATCGCTGCCGACAACTTCCGGCGGAATATTGTCTGAACTTTCTTGAGCAGCTGTACGACGTGCATTAATCGCAGCATATTCGGCAGCCGCTTTACGAGCAGCATCGGCTTCAGCTTGCTGTTGCATGGCTAAAAACTCAGCTGCGCGTGCTTCCTGTTCTGCAACAGCCTTTTCACGCGAACGGCGTTGTTCTTCTAGCAACCGCTTCTCTGTTGCAACATCAACCGCTAGAGGTTGGAGTTGTACCATTTGTCCTTCAGTTGCTTGTTTTGGCTTAGTTTGAGTTTTTGGCGCTGTGGATGCGTCTGGCTGAACTTCAACCTGCTTTATTTCTTCATTTCCTTTTAGAAGTAATGCTGCCAATAAAACACCACCACCCAGTAAAACAACACCACCCATCCAGCGTTGTTTGTTATTCATTGACATTCTTCCAAATACTCCCAAATCGCTTCTAAAGTATGAAACGAACCACAGGCCAAAATCAGCTGATTGTTATTTGTTTGCTCAAGCGCTGATTTAAATGCCTCTTTGATATTGCCATATTGTTGTACTGTCTGACCTTGCAAGGCATCATTGAGTTGCTGAATCGATGCAGCACGCGGCACATTCAACTCAGCAATTTTCCAATGTAAAACAGTAGGTTTCAATAATTCGACTACTGATTTTATATCTTTATCTGCCAGCATTGAAAATACTGCGACAACTTCTGTGTACTGTTTATTGTATTCTAAGAAATTTCGCAATTGCTTTAACAAAAATTCAACACCATGTGGATTGTGTCCGGCATCAAAAATTACCGTTTTCCCTTCCACTTGACGCTGTTCAAAACGCCCTGCTAAGCGTGCAGCTTGAATACCTTTTTCTAAAGTAGACTGAGAAATTTCAAGTCCGCTATTTAAAATGGCTGCAACCGCTCCCGCAATATTTTCGATGGCTAAATGACCTAAAGGAAGCTTTAAAGTGGTTCCTTCTGAAGCAAAGTACCAGTTTTGCCCATCATCGGCGAGTTTATAAAAATAATCACGATTAACGGTATATAAAATTGCTTGTGTGCTTTCTGCTTTATCTTGAATTGCTTGAGGTAGAAGTTGTTCGCCAGCAAAGACAACCGGAATGTGTGGACGAATAATGCCTGCTTTTTCAAAAGCAATTTTTTCAATAGTATCGCCTAACCAATCGGTATGATCTAGGCCAATATTAGTAATAATCGCAACATTGGGATCAATTACATTAACAACATCTAAGCGCCCGCCCAAACCGACTTCGAGCACCCATACATCGCATTGCTGTTGTTTAAAAATGACAAAAGCAGCCAAAGTGGTTGCTTCAAAAAAAGATAAGCTTAAATCACAATCGCGACGAGCCTGATCGACTTGAACAAAAGCATCAATCAGACTTTGATCATCGACTTCGACTCCACCTAATTTGACTCGTTCATTAAAGCGATAGATATGGGGGGACTGATATAACCCAACTTTATAACCCTGCTCATTTAATATAGCAGCTAGTGTGGTTGTCGTTGAGCCTTTACCATTCGTTCCGGCTACTGTAAAAACTTTAGCAGTAGGCTGAGTTACGCCCAGCTTTTCTGCCACAGGAATTACACGTTCCAGACCAAGATCTATCCCTGTAACGTGAACATGGCTCCAATAATTGAGCCATGTATCTAAAGAGTCTATTGAAAGTGGAGCTTGTTGATTCAAGGTAAGTTCATCAATTTCGATACAAGTCGAGATACAGTATCACGTAAAGCATGACGATGAACAATCTGATCGATTACGCCATGATCAAGCAAATATTCAGCACGTTGGAATGGTTCTTCCAATGTTTCACGTACAGTTTGTTCAATTACACGTTTACCTGCAAAGCCGATCATCGCTTTCGGTTCAGCAATATGAATATCACCTAACATTGCTAAAGAAGCTGTAACACCGCCATACACCGGATGTGTTAACACCACGATATAAGGTAAACCTGCATCTTTTAATTTTTGGATCGCCGCTGAAGTACGCGCCATTTGCATAAGTGACAACATGCCTTCTTGCATACGTGCACCACCAGAAGCTGCGAAACAGACTAATGGTTGACGTTTTGCAATAGCAAGTTCGGCAGCCTGAACAAAACGGTCACCCACTACAGTACCCATAGAGCCGCCCATAAAGTCGAACTCAAAAGCACATGCAATCAAATCAACGCCATTTAAATTGCCTTGCATTGCAATTAAAGCTTCTGTTTCACCAGTTTTGCTTTGTGCTTCACGCATACGATCTGGATATGGCTTGGTGTCGACAAACTTTAACGGGTCTTTCGCGCTAAACTCTTGACCCAATTCAGTTACTACATTGTCGAAGAACCAATTTAAACGATCACGAGCTTTCATTCGTAAGTGTTCATCACACTGCGGACAAACATACGCATTGAAAGAGATTGCTGTACGTGTCACTAGAGCATGACATTCAGGGCATTCAATCGTTGGCTCAGTAAATGTTGCTTTGAGAATTTGTTGCTCATTTGCGACTTCAATACCTGGAACCGGACGTTGTGTCCATGGGGTCGCAGGGCTAAGAACTTTCCCTGATTTCACTTCTTGATTCATACTAACTCATCGAGCGCTGCTCGAAGCTCCTTGACTTTATTCACCGTCTGTTCAACAGCGTCATCCGCTGCCAACGTTGCAAAATTTTTAACGAAAGCACTACCCACAATCACAGCATCAGCAACACTACCCATTGCTTTTGCTGAAGCGGCATCACTAATACCAAAACCAACACCCACTGGAATATCAGTAGCATTTTTGATTTTCTGAATACGTGCAGCAGCTTCTGCCGTATCTAGTGTTGCTGCTCCTGTTACACCCTTGAGTGAAACATAGTAGATAAATCCACTTGCCTGATTTGCCACATGTTGAATGCGTTGGTCTGTAGAAGTTGGCGCGAGCAAGAAGATTTGATCCATGTCATGTTGCTTCAACACAGCAGCAAACTCTTTTGACTCTTCTGGCGGTAAATCCACCAGCAATAAGCCATCTACACCACACTGTTTCGCATGAGAAATAAACTTCTCGTAACCAATCACTTCAACCGGATTCAAATAACCCATTAAAACAACAGGTGTATCCTGATCCTGTTCACGGAACTCCTTTACCATATTGAGAGCATCTAATGTGTTAGTCCCTGCTGCAAGCGCACGTTCAGCTGCAAGCGCAATTACCGGACCATCAGCCATTGGATCTGAAAATGGTAAACCAAGCTCAATGACATCTACTCCTGCCGCAACCATTTTATGCAGTAACGGAACTGTTACTTGCGGTTGTGGATCACCCGCCATAACATAAGATACAAGCGCTTTACGTTGTTGGGACTTAAGCTTTTCAAAACGGGTGGCAAGACGTGACATAGGGTTGTGCTTTCCTTGAATTATTTAAAATTGAGGAGTTGTTTGTAGAAATACAAGAACATCGCATTTTAACGCTATTTTTTGTCCATTGAACAGCTCTAACGTTATGGCGATATTCGATTGTATGATTCATACAACCCATGGCGTACATTTATCAATATTTTGAAACTTTTCTCAATGATCAAAGCTTCCTATTTTCGAGCCATTATTAGATCGTCATCTGAATAGAAAATCGCCAAAAAAAGATTATTTCACTGCATTTTTATTGGTTAGCTGTAATTGTCTTTTTCTTGTTAGCAAGGTTTGTCCTGTCAAATTTTTATGAGCCCGTGCAAGTGCTGACTGGTCTGAATATCCCAACTGTTCAGCAATTAAAGTGAGGCTTGCATTTTGATTGAGTAATATCTCACAGCGTCTCATGCGCTCTGCATCTAAAATTAATTTAAATGAAGTGTTTAATGACTGTAGCTGGCGCTGTAAGCTTCGTACTGAAATATTCAACTCGATGGCAATATCTTCTATTTTAGGTGCTTGCTGTCTTTGCTTAAAATATTCATGCACGATCCAATGTATTTGCTGAGCTAAATCTGTTTGTATTTTACGCTGAGCTAACGCCTCTTCTGCCTGTTTCACCAAAAGTTGCATTAAGGTCGGGTCTGCATGTTGAGGACGAATACTTAGTCCCTCACTTGCAAAAGTTAATGCATAGTAAGGTTTCCCAAATGATAATTTGCATTGAAAGAAACGCTGATAGTGCACTAACGGACCACGTGCGCTGTGCACAAACTCAACTTGTTGCAAGAGAAAATCATGCAGTGGGGCTATTTGTTTAGCAAGTTGTACCATAGCTGCCAAGGTCAATTCACAAAGTATAATATTACTGTCATCAACCAACGGCCAATACAAACGAATTTTAGAAGCATCTTGCTCGATTTGCATAGGCACGACTTGCTCACCGTCAATCACCAGACGGTGAAACTTCATGATATATTCAAGAACCTCTGCAAAGCTACCACTTCGGGATGCCATATATCCCAATACACCAAAATTGGCAGGTGTAATACAAGTTGCCATTTCCAAAGCTAAATTGGAAACTTGTAATCGAGATTCAGTCAGCTCTAAAAGCTCAAGAAAAAAAGTTAAAGGTGATTGAGCATCGATAGATGCAGATAAAATGTTTTGAACTTGGCGAACTTGAACATCTGTTAGATTTAATGCCTGCCAGTCCATCCCCTTTTCTTTTAAGTAAGTATTCCAAAGGTAAAAATAACCATTTGAAATCGTAAACTCCTGCATGGCGCATCCTTTTTTTACTGCCACCTTGTCGTAAACTGTATAAAAATTGGCAATAACTGTCAAAACAAAGCCGACCAGTCGCGACATACTAGTGAACAAGTTAGATGCGAGAAATAAAAATATGAACGCACATGTTTCTTATCAGGTCGATCCAGTGGTTCGTAAAGATCTAGATTTTCATTTAAACGAAGCACCTCGCTTTTGGTTTAATAATGATCCTTTTTTGACTCGTATGTTCGATGCACTCAGCTTAACCTTTCCAGATGGAGAGCGTTATTTTATTGAATGTGTTCGTATGTTCCGTGACAAAATTGATGATCCAGAACTACAAAGACGAGTTGTGGACTTTATTAAACAAGAAGCTCAACACGGTATTGCTCATGACAAAATGAATCAGATCATGAAAGAGCAAGGCATGCCCGTTGACCAGTTCACAACCACCCTCAGAAGGATTTTCCGTTTTGAACTGACAAAACGCTCACCTCAATACAACATTGCCATGACAGCCGCGGCAGAACATTTAACAGCCTTAATGGCAGAGACGTTTTATAGCAACAAAAAAACATTGGAAAATGCACATCCGTATGTTCGAGCACTGTTTGCGTGGCATGCCATTGAAGAGATGGAGCATCGGGATGTTGCATTTGACGTAATGAAGCAGGTAGGTGAAGTGCCTGAGTCAACACGTCACTTTGTATTAGTTGCTACAACAGTATTGATGTTTGGTTTTACGCTTTATCGCACCAATGTCATGTTGAAATGTGATGGTTTTAGTTCTAGAGAAAGACTCTTTATGAGCCTTAAGGGTTTACCTTGGTTTTTCGGTAAAAATGGCACATTAACAGCCATGAAAAGCCAATATCTGGACTGGTTTAAAAAAGATTTTCATCCAAGTCAGCATCCGGTAATTCGTCAATATCCTGTTTGGATTGAAACACTCGAAAAGACAAATGACCCTATTGCAGCTGGCGAAGCATTCTGGCAAGCAGGTTTATAACCTGCTTGTTACCATTTTGCGTAATGTTGTTCTAATAAACCATATTGCTCATTGCAAGTGATAACATCATTCGTCTCATGCTCAATCGTGCCACTAATTTTAGCTTGCCACTGATTGAACTGGCTTCCAATCATTCTTAAATTAATATTTTCGTATCTACACCAACCAATATGGATTTGTAGATTAAGCTTTTGATCTAGAGAACTAATTTTCCAAAGTTCATCATTTACTTTTTCAAATAGAACATCTGTCAGGGGAAATAAAACCCCATTAATCCATAAACAGTTTTCATTACCAAAACTTTCATTAACACCAGAAGCTAAATTTAGACCAATACGTCTGCCTTGTTCATCCCAAAAATTACATGAAAGCCAAAACCAAGCTGTTTCAGGTCGCAAAAAACCACAGGTATCATCTAAAGATGCAAAAGTCTTTTCATCAAATTGTACAACTTGGTTTTGTTTATTAATAAACATCCCTTCTACACCCAGCGTCGTCTGCTTTTGAGTATAGGTCCAACCATTAATTCCTGTCGGTGTACATAAACTTAATATATCGGTGCCAGCACAAAAAATCCGAGCACTGAGTTTAATCTCACCATATTTAGTGACTCGAATGTACCGCACACCATTCGCATGCTGAATATCAAATTGATAAGGCGATTTAGAAAAATAGCTTTGATTAAACAAAGGCTGTTCATCAAGATAGGTTTTATGCCCTAAAGGCTGAATCGCATTCCATTCAATGACTTGCTGGGTTTCATGATCATAAATATAGAAAAACCCGTGACCGACCCAGCCGATATCTGCAATTGCTAGACCAATACTATAATGTTTATGTTGAATGCCACAGAATTTAAATTTCTTATATTTTAATTGCTTACGCCAGCCTTTTAAGACCTTACCATAAGGGGTTTTATAAATATAATGTTGTACATGAATGGTTGACGGTACAGATTCAAAACGCCCATAACGAGGCTGTCCATTTTCTTGAATTAAATCCATTTACCCACTTCCATATGAATATTAGATTTCAAATGACCTATACCACGGTCAAATACGTATTTTCCCAAATTGTTGCAGCAAAATCGCCTTTTATTAAATGAATATAGCGCCCTGCCACACAATCTATCGCTAAGCAGTCATCAATATCAATGACTCGATCTGTATGCGCTTTTTGCCACTGTTGATCTATAAATTGTTTACCCAATTGTTTTGCAATAACAGCATTGGGCGCAACAACAAACTCATACCGATGGAGCTCACCGAACTCATGAGCATTATATCCACCCAGATTAATTAAATATAACTTTAAGTCATCTGGTTTTGGTGCTGCGTCAGTAAAATGAATTTGATAATTTTGCTCTTGAGATTTTACTCCCGAAAGCTTAGCCCAAGCATCAATATGTAATCCTTGAGCCTCACCAAACCAAGCCTGTTTAAGTTGAGGATAAACTTCTTCCAAAGTATCTCCTACAGCCATGACAACATCATGAACTTCTGTATTTGCGCGTGCATGACGCCCACCCAACATTACCATAAAAAGACTTGGCATTTTTATTCCCGCTTACATCTCAACCATTTCTACGCCATCAATGCGTGCAACAGTCATTAAATCTTTATCACCACGGCCTGAAACGGTCGCAATAATAATCTGATCTTTAGACATAGTCGGTGCAAGCTTAGAGACATATGCCATGGCATGTGAGCTTTCAAGAGCAGGAATAATCCCTTCAATTTTGGTTAAATCACGGAAGCCTTGCAGAGCCTCTGTATCATTAATCGGCACATACTCAACACGCTTCATATCTTTCAAGAAGCTGTGTTCAGGACCAACACCCGGATAATCTAACCCAGCAGAGATACTGTGTGTCTCGATAATCTGGCCTTGCTCATCACTCATCAAGTAAGTACGGTTACCGTGTAACACACCAACGTGACCCGCATTTAACGGCGCAGAGTGTTTACCAGTTTCAATACCAAAACCAGCTGCTTCAACACCATACATTTTCACATTGGCATCGTTTAAAAACGGATAGAACAAGCCCATTGCATTTGAACCACCGCCCACACAAGCAACCAATGCATCTGGTAAGCGACCCGCTTGTTCCAAAATCTGTTTACGCGCTTCACGACCAATAATTGACTGGAAATCACGTACAAGTTGTGGGTATGGGTGTGGACCTGCAACTGTACCAATTACATAGTAAGTACTATCAACATTGGTCACCCAGTCACGCATCGCTTCGTTCATGGCATCTTTAAGTGTTTTTGAACCACTTTGCACCGGCACAACAGTCGCACCCAACAAACGCATACGATAAACGTTCATAGCTTGACGCTTAACGTCTTCAGCACCCATATAAACAACACATTCAAGGCCCAAACGCGCTGCAATTGTTGCAGTTGCTACACCGTGCTGCCCTGCACCAGTCTCGGCAATAATACGTTTTTTACCAGAAAGCTTTGCCAATAGCGCCTGACCAATCGTGTTGTTTACCTTATGTGAGCCTGTATGGTTCAAGTCTTCACGTTTCAGGTAAATTTGTGCACCACCTAACTCTTTTGACCATCGCTCAGCATAATAAAGTGGACTAGGACGACCTACATAGTAGGCGAGATCGCGGTCGAATTCTGCCAGAAACTGTTCATCATTTTTCATGCGGGAATATAGATTTTCTAAATCTTCTAATGCCGCCATGAGTGTTTCTGACACAAAACGTCCGCCATGGATACCGAAATGCCCTGCAGCATCTGGGTACTGTGTATAGTCAATCACATTGTTTTGCTGATCCACGTTGGACTCCTTGCATAAATCGTTCAATGAGTTGTTGGTCTTTTATACCTTTTGCGGACTCTACGCCTCCGCTCACATCTACTGCAAAAGCACCGGTAGTATGAATAGCGTCAATGACATTGTCAGGGGTTAAACCACCTGCCAAGATTAATGGAATATCAAGTTTTGGAAATTTAGACCAGTCAAACTGATGTCCTGTGCCCCCTTTAAGCTCAGGATGCCACGCATCGAGCAAGACAGCACTGGCTCCAGCCGCCTGATATTTTTGAATTTCAGCAATAACATCAAGGTCAGGCTTAACCTGAATCGCTTTATACCAGCGACGCTTACAATGGCGAGCTATCTCCTGACATTGTTCTGGAGTTTCGTCGCCATGTAGTTGTAATACATCTAGGGGAACACAATCAAGTACTGACTGAATCTCAGTAGCACTTGCATTCACAAACAAACCAACAAGTTGTACATAAGGAGGAATAAGTTTAACTAGTTCTTGTGCCTGCTCGAGTGTGACATGTCTTGGACTTGGTGGAAAAAATACAAAACCAATTGCATCAGCTCCAGCCGCAACTACTGACTGAACATCTTGAGGGCGAGTAATTCCACAGATTTTTGCTCGTGTACGTTTTTGGTTTGATGGGCTCATGATCTGCCTAAACTACAACCATTTCTTAAAATAAGCGCCATTGTAATGCAATTTTTGCCCCTTGCGTAAAAGTTCTCTGGGAATTGGTCCAAATGACATTGTATGAAATAAATCGCCACTTTATACTGCGTAAAATTGGAAGCAAGTGTAAGCAATTAATGCTTTAGGGAAGCTGGTGAAAGTCCGGCACTGCCCCCGCAACGGTAACAATGTAAAGCATATTTTTTAAGTCGTTCGCGACTTACACCACTGCAATGATGTGGGAAGGTGAATATGTCCATAACTTAAATATGGCGCTGAAGTCCGGAGACCTACTTGTTTCATCTATCTACCCGATCATTCACGTGGGGTGAATGTATGGAGCATGTTATGTCTAAGTCTTTTCAACCTACTCGTCTGGTAGGGGCTATCGCTATTGCGATGGGGTTTTCACCTGTTATTTTTGCTGAAGATACAACCAATGCAACTCAGCTTGATCCAATTGTAGTGACTGCTTCAAAAAGTGCTGAAAAAGCGAGTGAAGTTCCGGCTCGAATCAATATTATTGAGCCAAAAGTTCTCGAACAATCACCTATCGCATCTTTACCACAATTATTACAAACAGATGCATCCATTAATATGGTGCAAAGTGGTGGTTATGGACAAATAGCTTCAATTTTCTTGCGTGGCGGCAAATCGGAACAAGCTCTTATATTAAGAGATGGTGTCCGTCTAAATTCAGCAACGTCCGGCACAGCATCACTCGCATTTATTGATACAACTGATATTAAGCAAATTGAAATACTTAAGGGTCCTGCCTCTGTTTTGTACGGCACTGATGCAATTTCTGGTGTTGTACAGCTAATTTCAAAAACACCTGAAAAAACCTCAGCTTTTGTTACAGGTGAGATTGGTGAAGATAAAACTTATAAATCTGTTATCGGTGCTGATTTAGCAGAGGATGGTTTTTATGCACAAATTCGTGGCCAACGCCTAGAAACCGATGGGACACCTGTAAAAGATATAAAAAATGCTCCCAATGCCTCATTTGATCAAAAAGGTTATAGTGCAAAGGTAGGCGTTAATAAAGAGAATTATGCTGCTTCTGTTGATTATAGTGAAAATGAAGGCTATAGCGATTATGACAATAATGGCAACCTCATTTCTCAAGATTTTAAAAATGAAATCATTAACGTCAAAGGACGTGTAAATATTCTTGAGAATTTAGCGTTACACGCACGCGTCTCTCAATTTAAAGATGATATCGATCAAAATAATTCGCCAGATTATGTACATAGCAAAACCCAAGAAGCTGAAATTTATGGCCAATGGGGCTTTACGCCAAATCAAAAATTATTATTAGGTGTAACACATCGAAATATTGATGGTGATGTTATCTCATACGGTACGCCATATCAGGAAGATATTGATTCAACAGGCTATTATATTCAACATAAATATGATCAGGCTGGATTAAATACACAGGTTGGCCTTCGTGTGGAAGACAATGAAAAATTCGGCACGCACACCGTTGCTCAAGGCTCTGTCCGCTATCAAGTTCTACCATTAACTAGTATTTATGCAAATATTGGTTCAGCCTTTAAAGCACCGACACTTAATGACATGTATGCTTATGGTGGCAATCCGGACTTAAAACCAGAAGAAAGCTTTTCATATGAAATTGGTCTAGACCAGAAACTAGCCTATAATATTTCAACTGGTCTATCACTATATACAACTGAAGTCGATAATCTCATTGATTTTGATGGTGTTCTTAATCAAATGAGAAATCTTGATAAAGCTAAAATGGAAGGTAGTGAACTTTATATAAAATGGCAAGGTGAAAACCTATTTACAAATTTAAGCTATAACTATGTCCGTGCTAAAAATAAGACTAATAATGATGATTTAAGCCGTCGTCCACGTCAAAATATTGCTCTAACAGCAGGTTGGACAGATGAACGTTATACCTTCTCAACTACGATGCTTGCAAATGGCGATTACGACAATAGTGCCTTTGACGATGTCCAAATTCCAGGACATTTCCGTGTAGATATGCATGGCCAATATAAGATCAATAAGAATATAAATGTTTTTGCTAATATTCAAAACATAAGTGACTCTAAATATCGCACCGCATATGGTAGTGGAAGCTATTATATTAACGGCGGCCGCCTTGCATCAGCTGGTGTGACCTTAAGCTACTAAGCAAAACTTTATTATAAAAATATTTTCTTAACTCCAGTTTCGGGGTAATGTTCTGACCGACATTATCCCCTTTTTTATGTTCAGGATATCCATCATGGGACACCGTTTAAGCAAAATCTATACACGCACAGGCGACTCAGGTACAACAGGTTTAGGCGATGGCTCTCGTGTTGCCAAAGATGATTTACGGATTGCAGCGCTTGGTGATGTCGATGAACTAAATGCCATTATTGGCGTTCTTCGAGCTCAAATCACTGAAAGTCAAGTAATAGACAAAGCAAATTGGGATAAGAGTTTGAGCTTAGTTCAACACTGGCTTTTTGACTTAGGCGGCGAGGTTTGTATTCCAAACTACAATTTACTTCAGCCTGTTTGCATTGAATTTCTTGAAAAAGAAATTGACCGTATGAATGAAGACTTACCGATGCTGAAAGAGTTTATTCTACCGTCTGGCTCTTTAACTTGCAGTTATGCCCATCAGGCACGTGCTGTTTGCCGCCGTGCAGAAAGATCGCTAATGTCAGTACAAACACGCGACCAGAATATTCAAACCACGGCCCTTCAGCTTTTAAACCGCCTATCTGACTGGTTATTTGTTGCATCTCGTGCTTTACAACGTGCTGAAGGTGGACAAGAAGTGCTTTGGCAAAAAAATATTAATGAGATTATTTAAAAGTAGATTAGATTAAACATGGTCTCTGCTCTTTTGAAGAGACCATCATTAAAAATAGTTGATAGAAGAAAATTATGCGCATTATTGGTCATCGTGGTGCACGCAAAGAAGCTCCTGAAAATACACTAGGTGGTTTTCAGCACTTAAAAAATCTAGGTATTCGTGGTGTCGAATTTGATATTCGTCAGCTTCAAGATCAAGAATTAGTTGTGATCCATGATGACAACTTTTTACGTACTACGGGAATAGATCAAATTGTTGAGCAATCTAATTTGTCTCAAGCATTATCATTTGATCATCGTCAAAATTGGCCCAATTGGCCAAACTCTGAACCAACACCTACACTTACAGGCGTTTTGAACTTACTTGATAACTTCGATCATATTGAAGTTGAAGTGAAAGCTGTAAGAGACATGGCTTTAGCAGAAAGACTCGTTCAAAAGCTTGAGACTGAATTACGGGGTTTTGAGAAAGTCGTAACAATCACAAGTTTCGATCTTCAAATTCTAACCGCCTTACGCGACATCAACTCTCAATTTAAACGTGGGTTGTTAGTTGAACTTCCAGTGGGTGCTATCGCAATTGAACTCGCTCATCAATATGGTTGCTGTCATATTGGCTGGCATGATCAACTCGCAACAGATGAAATGATTCAGCTTTCACAACAAGCAAACCTAAATATTAGTGTCTGGACAGTGAATGATGTAGAAAGAGCAAAAAAGCTACGGGATTTAGATATACAGGGGCTAATTACAGATATTCCAACTGCGATGTTACAAGCTCTGTAGATATAAAAAAGGTGGTAAACCACCTTTTATTTCTTTTGTGCCTGAATCAATCGCTGACCGCTTTGGTCAAGCAAATAGAGTGTATTCCCTACCAATTGAAATTTTTGAATACGCTGTAAAGAATCAATCAACTCTGCCTCTTGAGCCAATGCACCATCACAACTTGAATGTCCTGCATTGACCTGCATATCAAGTTTCTGTTGACTGAAATCAAAAGTATATCGACCAAAAACGCCATTACAACCCGTATGACCTGAGACTGCTTTGACAGCAGAATTTAAAGAAAGAATTGGCCATTGGTTAAAAAACTTGGCCTTGTGACCATTAATCTGGGTAATTTGCCAATCAATATCTTGAATGCCATCAGGACTTACTCTCTTTTTTACTACGGGAGGTTGTACGCGATGGACTGGTTTTACTTGAGCTTTCTGGCCTTTCTGAATATTTTGTTGTGGGGTACTTTGACATGCAGCTAATACAAGACTGATCGTGATCAAAATAGACTGCAATGATAATTTTCTTGCAATATCAATGTTATTCTTTTTTTTCAATCGTTGTACGTTCATTAAACAACTTCTCCTACTTGAAAAACTCTGTGACATGGTTTAAATCTGTTACCGTTCTTTCAATACATCTGTACAATAATGTTAGTGATTCTCACTAAGCACGTGCTAATATGAAGGATAGAATAGCAATATATCTTGATGATTGGTTTTGCTATGTCGTTTTGTCTTTGTACCTTGTCTGACAAGGTTTCTAGGAGCGCTGCCGGATATGACTTCCGCCCCACTCAAAGCCCCAATTAACTGGACCGCTAGCATTACCTTAATTGGTTTACCAATTCTTGCTGCAATCATAATCCCGATTTATGCGTATTATTATGATTTTAGTGTAAGTGCATGGGTAAGCTTATTTTTTCTTTTAGCTCTAAGTAGTATGGGGATTACTGCTGGTTACCACCGCCTTTGGGCTCACCGAGCTTATGAAGCGTCGTTACCACTTAAAATTCTTTTAATGATTGGTGGTACATTTGCCGTACAAAATAGTATTTTGTTCTGGGCATCTGGTCACCGTACACACCATCGACACGTTGATCATGTTGATGAAGATCCATATTCAATTAATCGTGGTTTTTGGTATGCCCATATGGGTTGGATGATCCGCGATCATTCACCATCTGAGCCAGATTTTAAAAATGCACCAGACTTATTGAACGATAAACTGGTCATGTTCCAGCATAAATACTATGGTTTACTCGTAGTTGCAGTTCATGTTGGAATTTTAGGCTTAATTGGTTGGGCAACTGGCGATTTGTGGGGTGTAGTCCTCATAGGCGGTCTATTGCGTTTAATCATTAGCCATCAAGTGACTTTCTTTATTAACTCGCTTTGCCACATGTGGGGTAAACGTCCTTATACAGACGAAAACACTGCACGTGATAATTTCTGGTTAGCCATTGCTACTTGGGGCGAGGGTTACCATAACTACCATCACATCTTCCAATACGATTATCGTAATGGTGTGAAATGGTGGCAATATGATCCAACAAAATGGTTGATCTGGTCATGTTCTAAACTTGGTTTAGCTAAAAATTTACGTCGTATTCCAAGCTTTAATATTAAAAAAGCAGAATTAGCGATGAAATTTAAATACGCTGAACAAGACCTTGCTATTTATGGTCACAATGTAAATGCTGATATGACTCAGATGAAACAACGTATTGCTCAGGAATACGAAGCTTTTACCCATACATTAAATGACTGGGCAAAGCTAAAAGAGCAAGAACTACAAGCGAAAAAAGCAGCAATGGCTGAAAAGATTCATAGAATGGATCACAAGCTTAAAGTTGATTTTCAATTGCTTGAACACCGTTTAAGTCATCATCGTGAGTGTTTAGAAACTTTAATGCGTAACATTAAAAAGAACACTAATGTAGTATCAGACTAAAATAAGTTCTTATCTAAAATAGCTCTTTCGGGAGCTATTTTTATGCCCGCTTTTTAACTATGGTATAGTGAAATCTGCTTTCTCTATTTTGCCAAGCCCATGCAATTTAATCCGCTTTACCCTTCACTTCCGTCTAAATTATTCCATGTTCAGCACCCATCCCCTTTACGTGGTGCAAAAGCAGGCCATTTCAATACTGCTTTGGCTGATGAACTGCAATGGTCAGAAGACGAAAAAAATGCATGGGTTGAAATCTGTAGCGGACAGCTTACTTTCTCTGAATTTCCTTCTCTTGCTATGGTCTATGCTGGTCACCAATTCGGACAATGGGCGGGACAACTCGGTGATGGTCGTGGCTTACTGATTACGCAAATACTTAATACAAAGGGCCAAACCATAGATCTACATTTAAAAGGTGCAGGCCCGACACCCTATTCAAGAATGGGAGACGGACGCGCAGTGTTGCGTTCTGTGGTTCGTGAATATTTAGCTGGGCATGCTTTAAATGCTTTAGGAGTCGCTTCTAGTCACGCGGTAGGTTTTACAACCTCCACTCAAGGGGTACAGCGCGAAAAACTAGAATTGGGAGCAATGTTACTAAGAACATCTGAATGTCATATCCGTTTAGGGCATTTTGAATGGATTAATCAATACGCTCCAGAGTTGCTGCCAGAATTCACTCAAAAATGTATTGAGTGGCATTATCCTGAGTGTCTAGAAACCGAGAACCCTATTTTATCATTTGCCAAAAAGGTGGTTGAACGTACTGCAATCATGATTGCTAAATGGCAGTTGGTTGGATTTGCTCATGGTGTGATGAATACAGATAATCTTAACATTACTGGTTCTACACTCGATTTTGGTCCATATGGCTTTATGGAGCGCTTTCGTCCGAACTGGATTAATAACCACTCGGATTATCAAGGTCGTTATACTTACCAAAATCAACCAAGTATAGGTCATTGGAATTTATGGACGTGGTTAAACAACTTAATCCCTCTCGCTGAACCTGAACAAAAGGATCAGTTCAAAGAAGAGTTAGCGCGTTGCTTAGAACAATTTGAACCAACCTTCATGGAACATTACACAACTGGTTTATGTCAAAAAATGGGACTACCTCATTTTCATAAAGATAGTCTTGATTGTAGTTTTACTTTTTTAAAAATCTTACAAACTGAACAACTCGACTACACTCAGAGCTTTATCCGACTTCAAAATAAAGAATATAAAACTCTACGAGATGATAGCCTTGATATTCGACAGTTTGATGAGTTTCTTAGCCAATATCAAAGTATTCGTGAACATCAAGATACAGATGAACTTGATGCGAATATGCAAAAAGCTAATCCAGTTTATATATTACGGAATCACATGGCTCAACGTGCTATTGAAGCAGCTGAACGAGATGATTTTAGCGAAGTAGATCGTTTATTTAAGCTGCTTGATCAGCCATATACAAGACAACCAGAACTTGAACAGCCACAAGATTTAGGTCCTTTACCAAGTGACGTACCAGATGTAGCGGTAAGCTGTTCTTCTTAATATTTTAAAAGACTAAAACTCTCTTAAGCCGCTTTAATGGTAGCTTAGAGAGTTTCTTAAACATTAAAGAATAATATATGAAAATTAGACCTATCATTATTTGTACACTTCTCATGATTCCATTGGGAATCGCTTTTTATAATTATGAAAAATATTTACCGACTTTTACATCATCCCATAAAGCTCTTTCAACCGAAGAGATCTTAGAACTAATTAAGACCAAGCCCATCACCTCAATTGAAGTATTTAAAAATCAACGCATACTTCTGCTCAAGAGTAATCAGGACGTGATTCGTCGTTATCCTATTCGTCTAGGCTTTAACCCTGAAGGGCATAAACACTTTGAAAATGATGGAAAAACACCTGAAGGGGTTTATTCTATAGATTGGCGAAACTCACAAAGTGCGTACTATAAATCTTTGCATATTTCCTATCCAGATGCGAAAGATATTGCTTATGCCAAGCAACATAATCAACCAACGGGAGGAGATATCATGATTCATGGATCTGTTCCAAAATCCTTGATATCGATGCCTTTTAGCTCGACTTATATGCCCCATAAAGATTGGACTTTAGGATGTATCGCAGTTAGAAATGCAGATATAGACGAGATTTGGCAATTCGTGCCAAATCATACAAAGATTATAATTTATCCATAAAATCTTTAAAATTATCCACATTTTCTGTGGATAACATTGTGGTTATCCACAGAATAACTTTCGCTAGTGTTTTACTCTTCAGGATATTCGAAGCGGTAACCTACACCGTAAACTGCTTGAATCCACTCATGGCGGTTACCAGTTTCAGCCGCTTCACTAATTTTTCGACGCAAGTTTTTGATATGACTATCAATCACACGATCGGCAACGTCAAAACTATCTGGATTAATATGATCCAATAATTGTGCTCGTGAATAGACTTGTCCAACATGCTCTAAAAATAGCTCAAGTAAACGAAATTCGGTTGGCGTTAAGCTCAACGATTTTTGTTGATACCAAATTCTTTGCTGTGCTTTATCAATTCGGAAAGAATCATTCTGTTCGGGCTCTGCCTTACGCTCTAAACGACGTAAAACGGCCTGTACGCGAGCAACCAACTCTTTTGGGCTAAACGGTTTACATACATAATCATCAGCGCCCATATTCAGACCCAATACGCGGTCGATTTCTTCAGTACGAGCAGTCACCATAATAATCGGTAAATCTGACTGTTCACGAACCTTACGGCAAATGGTCAAACCATCCATTCGTGGAACCATTAGGTCCAGAACCATTAAATTAGGTTTACGTTGCTGGAAACTCGCATAGGCGTCTTGACCATCATGAAACATACTTACTTCAAAACCCGCAGCTTCAAGATAATCACGCACCAAATGCGCCAATTCGACTTCATCTTCAACCAACATCACATGTTTCATGAGATATTTTTCCTTTTATATTTAACTCTGCTTTTTAAAAGTGAGTACACAACGTAAACCACCTAATGGTGAATGTTCAAAACTGAGTGTACCACCGAGCGCCTGCGCAATTTTACAAGACAAAGCCAAGCCTAGCCCTGTTCCACCTGTACTACGCGTACGCGAATCATCTACGCGATAGAATCGTTCACCTAAACGAGATAACTGCTCATCATTTAAACCAAATGGACTGTCATCAACATACAAAGTCCACTCCTGTTGAGTTTGAGCTGTATGAATATGAATTTTGCCACCTGTTTCTGTGTAACGAATACTATTACTAATTAAATTAACAATAATCTGTTTAAACCGATCACGATCTAATAATAGCGGAGAGCTTGTTCCTTCAACTTGAATTTCGAGACCAGCTTGCTCAAGTTTCGGTTTAAAGTTCTCAACCTCTTGTAATACAACTTCCCACGGATTGACAGAACTCAAATAACACTTAAGCTGCTGGGCATCTGCCTGTGCCAAGTCTGCAAGGTCTTGTGTTAATTTTTTCAGGCTTGAAACTTGACGCATCATCGCATCAAGATGTTCAGGCGTTGCCTTTCGAATACCGTCTTGCATCGCTTCAATTTGTGCTTGCAATACAGCCAATGGCGTTTTTAATTCATGGGAAGTATCCGCTACCCATTGACGACGTGATTCTTCGTGCCGGTGTAAAATTTCTGCCAAATGGTTCAATTGGGTAGATAAATCACCTAATTCATCATTTCGCTTAATAACAACTTGATGCTGATAATTTCCTTTCGTTAATTCATTTGTCGCATTTAATAAACGCTGAATCGGTTTCTTAAAATAAGTCGCCATCAATAGCGCTGCAACTAAACTTGAGAGCAAGGTTAAAGCATAAATTAAGAGTAAATAACGTTTTTGATTACTAAAGAAATTAATACTTAAAGCATCTTCTTTATCTAAAACGGGTTTTAAGCCCAAATATCCCACGACTTGATTGTTTAAGATAATCGGGCGAAATGACATCTGATCTGAAGAAGGCGGTTCACCAACGACAAACTGGTGATTTGCATCATATAAAGATAAACGAGAACTTAAACCCAAACGGTCAGGCAAAGCAATAAAACGCTTCTTACCATTTTGAGTTTCAATATCTTTTAAGCTCCCCTTCTTTGACTTATTTTTATCATCACTTGGGCGAAACTGGTTTGCACTTAAAGGGAAACGTAGCCCTTCAAACGGTTGATATTGAGAAGGTAAATTTTGCTCAAGCGTTTTTAACTCTTCATCGCTAAAAATAGTATTTTTATTTGTCGGCGTAACTTCGGGTGAAATATTGATGAGAGCATGTTCATCGAAAGAGTGCTGTTGTATGGCAATATCATATTGGCGACGAAGCCACCACTGCGAGAGGCGATCATAATCATCGGGAGCCGCAGTCCCTTCGATTTGTAAAATTTGTGCCTGAATCGCATTTCCCCAATCATGGTACACCGTATAGACATTGCCAAGATTGGTAATGAGACGGTCGAGCTTTTGCATTTCAACGTCGGCCACATATTTGGCAAAGTTCTTTTGCATTGTCCAGTGCAAAACACTCAAGCTTGCGGTCGCAATAAGCAATGTGGTGAGCAAGACTGTCAAAAATAACCGTAATGCAATGGGAACACGTAGAACGTTCAAAAGCACTCTCTCATTTTTACGCTAAAGGGGGTCTGCTGGTACTTCTTTTGATAATTGTGACGAAGGCTATTTTTCTTGTATTTCTAGGCAAGAGATACGCAGCTTAGTGATCTAAGCAAGTAACTCTTAACGACGAAATGCTGAAAAATAGTCCCGTCCTGAAAGGTTATGGCTAAAACTGCCATAATCTTCGTTATGAAGCTTGCCAAGGACATATCATTGCCTGTGCTTCATGCCTCGTTTATGTGGTTTTAGCCTATAACACAATTCATAAAATGAACTACCAACAGACCCTAACATTGTAACCAACAACGAAAAGAAAAACTCTCCATTGTTTCTACATCTTTATTATCTAATCTTTAAGCCATCAGTAAACACAACATTAAAAGGCTTTAATTATGAAAATGACGGCAAAAATTGCATTATTCAGTGCGGCAATTGTAACTATGAGCAGTTTAGCAGCTTGTCAATCAACGTCTCAGCCACAAAAACCAGAACATCACATGATGCAAGATGGCCCACGTGAAGGTCACCATCGTATGAAGCACCGTGAATTCACACCAGAACAAAAAGCAAAGTGGGAACAACATCGTGAAGAACGTAAAGCTCGCTTTGAACAAATCCAAAAAGCTTGTGATGGTAAAGCAAATGGACAAGCAGTGAATGTCCAAGTTGACGATAAAACAATTGAAGGTACTTGTAACCTTCGTTTTGAACCAAAACGCCCTCAACCACCAGTTAACGCCCCTGCTCCTGCACCAACTCAAGCAAAATAATTCTAAAAAACATGTAACAAAAGGCGCCAATAGGCGCCTTTTGTTTATACATAACTATTTACGATTTTGACTATTTGTATCATATAAACATAACCAAAAGTGTTTACACTCAAAGCACTTAGCTAGTTTAAGCATTTTTTTCTTGACTTTGCAGTCACAAAGTAAAGGTCCCGAGGTGCTTGTGCAGTTATGCAAGTTGTTGCACGATGTAATAGTCCAAGGTGCCTCATGGCACATTCTCATAGATTAAGATTATAACTCTGGTTTCACCAGTATTGAGGAACCCGATATGCCACAATACAAAGCGCCCTTACGTGATATGCAATTCGTTTTGCATGAATTATTAAATGCTGAAGAACACTATGCAAAATTACCTGATTTCCAAGGTAACGTAAGCCGTGAATTGGTTGATCAATATTTAGAAGCTGCGGCAGACTTTTGTGAAAATGAACTTTCTCCTTTAAACCAAGTTGGCGACCGCGAAGGTTGTACTTGGAATGATGGCGTAGTTACCACTCCAACAGGCTTTAAAGAAGCTTATCAAAAATATATTGAACTTGGCTTCCCGTCTTTATCAGCAGAAGAACAATACGGTGGTCAGGCTTTACCTAACTCTCTAGGTATTGCAATTTCTGAAATGGTTGGTACAGCAAACTGGTCTTGGGGTATGTACCCAGGCTTGTCTCACGGAGCTGTACGTACATTAGAACATCATGGCTCTGATGAACAGAAAGATACTTATTTGCCAAACCTTGTTTCAGGTGTTTGGACAGGTACGATGTGCTTAACTGAATCTCATGCAGGTTCGGACTTAGGTATTATCCGCTCTAAAGCAGAACCAAATGCTGATGGTAGCTATGCAATCTCTGGCGAGAAAATCTTTATCTCTGCTGGTGAACACGACATGGCTGAAAACATCATTCATATCGTTCTTGCACGTTTACCGGGTGCACCGAAAGGTACTAAAGGTATCTCATTATTCATCGTTCCTAAATTCCATGTAAATGCAGATGGAACTATTGGCGAGCGTAATGCGGTACGTTGTGGTTCTATCGAACACAAAATGGGTATTCATGGTAACGCGACTTGTGTCATTAACTTTGACCAAGCTAAAGGTTATTTGATTGGACCTGAAAACCGTGGTTTGAACTGTATGTTCACCTTCATGAACACAGCACGTATTGGTACTGCTGTTCAAGGTTTAGCAGCATCTGAATCGTCTTTCCAAGGTGCGTTAACTTACGCGAAAGAACGTTTAGCAATGCGTTCACTTTCTGGCCCGAAAGCTCCAGAAAAAGATGCAGACCCGATTATCGTTCACCCTGCTGTACGTAATATGCTTTTAACTCAAAAAGCGTTTGCTGAAGGCGGTCGTGCACTTGTTTACTTACTTGCTCAATACGCTGACATCGTTGAAAAAGACGAAACAGAAGAAGAGCGTAAGTTTGCTGACAACATCTTGTCTTTATTGACTCCAATTGCAAAAGCATTCTTAACTGAAACTGGTTCTGAGTCTGCTAAGCACGGTGTTCAAGTCTTCGGTGGTCATGGTTTCATTTCTGAACATGGCATGGAACAAATCGTACGTGATACACGTATTGCTTGTTTGTATGAAGGTACAACTGAAATTCAAGCACTTGATTTGTTAGGTCGTAAAGTATTGCAAACTCAAGGTGCAATGCTGAAAGACTTTACCAAAATGGTTCACAAATTTGTTGAAGCAAACAAAGACAACGCTGCCATGAAAGAATTTGTTGAGCCGCTTGCAGCGCTTAACAAAGAATGGGGCGATCTCACCATGCAAATCGGTATGCGCGCAATGCAAAACCCAGATGAAGTAGGTGCTGCTGCTGTAGACTACCTCTACTTCTCAGGTTATATCACTTTAGCGTACCTATGGGCTCGTATGGCACTTGTTGCACAAGAGAAATTAGCAGAAGGTACTAGCGAAGTTGACTTCTACAATGCAAAAGTAACCACTGCTCGATTCTACTTCAAAAAAATCTTGCCACGTGTTCGCTCACATGTAGATGTTATTGCTGGTGGCTTAGATCCATTAATGTCATTAGATGCTGAACATTTCGCTTTCTAACCATAGTTAGTTGCGATATGCAATGTTAAAAAACGAAAAAGGACTGCTCAGTTTTGACGGTCCTTTTTTTATAAAATCAATGATAAATTTACACTTTAAATTCCATATCCATTTCGTTTTACAGGATATCTAGCACAGGCCAATGTGCACAAAAAAGGTGAACGATTATGCCAATTTACAATGCTCCTTTAGCTGATATGAAATTCATCTTAAATGATGTATTCAAAGCAGAACAATTTTGGCAGTCTAATGAGAAACTCGCTCATGTAGATGCTGCAACTGCTGAAGCAATTTTAGAAGAAATGGCTAAATTTGCTCAGAACGTGACTCATCCATTAAACCGTACCGGTGATGAAGAAGGCGCTCGCTATGAAAACGGCGAGGTGTTCACTCCAGCAGGTTTTAAAGATGCATTCCGTCAATATGCAGAAGGCGGTTGGATTGGCTTAGGGGCCGACGAAGAATGGGGCGGTCAAGGCATGCCAAAAATGCTCACTGTCCTTTCTGATGAAATGTTATTTGCAACTAACCCATCATTTATGCTCTACCCGCTTCTTTCTGTAGGTGCAGGCATGGCTTTAAGCAGCTATGCATCTCAAGAACAAAAAGAAACTTACTTACCTAAGATTTATTCAGGCGAATGGTCAGGCACTATGTGTTTGACAGAACCGCATGCAGGTACTGACTTAGGTATTATCAAAACTAAAGCTGAACCTAATGAAGATGGTACTTATAACATTACAGGTACTAAAATCTTCATCACTGGTGGTGACAACGATTTAGCAGAAAACATCATTCACTTGGTACTTGCTAAAACTCCAGATGCACCTGCTGGTTCACGTGGTATTTCTTTATTCATTGTACCTAAGTACTTTGTGAATGAAGATGGTTCATTAGGTGAACGCAACCTAGTTGGTCCAGGTTCTATCGAACATAAAATGGGGATTAAAGCATCTGCAACTTGTGTGATGAACTTTGATGGAGCAAAAGGTTACCTCGTTGGTAAAGAAAACGAAGGTCTTGCTGCCATGTTTGTGATGATGAACTACGAACGTTTATCTATGGGTATTCAAGGTTTAGGTGCATCTGAGTTTGCATATCAAAATGCAGCACAATATGCGACTGACCGCTTACAAGGCCGTAGTGCATTAGGTGTTCAATCACCAAACAAACCAGCAGATAGCATTTTGGTACATGGTGACGTGCGTCGTATGTTGTTAAACGTACGCGCAAACAATGAAGCATCACGTGCATTTGCAGTCTATGTAGGTCAACAGCTCGATATCACTAAATTCTCAACTGATGCCGAAGCTGTGAAAAAAGCCAATAATCGCGTTGCGCTTTTAACGCCGATTGCTAAAGCTTACCTGACCGATACAGCATTCCAAGCAACTTTAGATGCTCAAATGGTATTCGGTGGTCACGGCTATATTCGTGAATGGGGTATGGAACAATGCATTCGTGATCTTCGTATTGCTCAAATTTACGAAGGAACAAACGGCGTTCAATCTCAAGATTTAATTGGTCGTAAAACCATTAAATGTGGCGGCGCGTTTATTGCTGAATACATTACTGAAATCCGTGACTTTGCAAATGACTTAGACACCGATTTGAACTTTATTAAAGATGCAACTTTAGATGCTGCAACTGAAATTGAAGCAATCACTCAGTTTATTATTGAACAAGCTGCTGAAAATGTAGACTTCCCGAACTCTGCTGCTGTTGATTACTTACATGCAGTTGGTTTACTCAGCTTCGCTTATATGTTTGCGAAGATTGCAGCTGCTGCTAAAGATAAATCTGGTGATTTCTACCAAAACAAACTTGCTTTAGCTCAATACTTTGCTGAACGTATCTTGCCAGATATTGATGCGCGTATTGCTAAAATCAAAGCAGGTTCTGACTTAATTATGGGCTTTAGTGAAGATTACTTTACGAACCAAGCTTAATTAAGTTCTTTATAAAAAACGCCTGATCTTTCAGGCGTTTTTTTATTTTGTATTTACTATTTCCATTGGCATGGAATTTGTTTTAATTTCTAAACATTCTGAAGCAAATAAAGATCCCACTATGCCTGATCCAAAAAAATACGAGCGACTACTTGACCGTTTCGGTCATTACGCCGTAGAAGCATTCCATTATTTAGCCTTATTCATTATTGGCTGTATGGTGGCTTGGTCTGCAGCCAATACTGTTTTTGAAATCCTAACAATCAAAAAATATGCTTCAATCGATGATATTTTATTATTATTTATATACTTAGAACTTGGAGCAATGGTTGGGATTTACTTTAAAACCAATCATATGCCTGTACGCTTTCTTATTTATGTTGCGATTACGGCATTAACCCGCCTACTTATTTCAGATATCCAACATGACCATAAAGCGGATATGGATCAAGTCATTATTACAGGCTCAATTCTTATTTTAGCCCTTTCTATCTTAGTCGTTCGTTTTGCGTCTTGGAATTATCCTTCAGTGATGAAAGAAAAGCATGCAAAAACACCAACAACCTTAAAGCCTCCTCAGCCTCAAGATGATGAATTAGCATAAAAAAAGGCCTCAATATTGAGGCCTTTCTATTTTTATATTTAACGAACACGATAAATTTGATGTTTTGAGTCTACTAATAGATATTGGTTAGGTGTTTTAACCCAATGGTATCCACGTGGCGGCTCATACAAACGATGCGATCTCCAGTCTGAAACATAGTAGCGGTTATTGCGGTATTGAGTAGGAATACGTTCACCACGCTTGAATGCAACATAACGGCCATAGTGCTTTCCACGATCGGCATTTGACCAACTTGGAGCCCGATGATCATTACGATAATCGTGGCGACGGTCATCACGATCACGATGTTCATATCGGTCATGGTCTCTACCATGGTTATTATCCCAACGATGATTTGTATCGGCCATCGCGGTAGCTGATATACCTAACATTAACGTCGAAAGTACAAGAACGATTGGCTTTTTCATGCCCTATTTCCTTTTAATCTTGATATGAAGCTAGATTAGAAGACAGTCAAGGAGAAACCATGAATAAAACAGATAACATTGCTAAGGTTTGTAATGACTATAAAGAAAATATGAAGAATCTGTATCTATGCTAACATTAGCTTTTTTCTAGCTAGGTCAATTGCTGTGTCTGAAATCAGTTTTGAACGTCTTCATCAGTTTTTCTGCAAAGTTCCAAGTGTGCAAGAAGCACGTATCATGGCGAATGGAGCAGATGGCGAACACGCTTGGTGGTTTAAGTTCAGTATTGATGTAGAACACCCACTTGCATGGCAAACAGTTCAAGAGTTAGGGCATGTTTTAAACTACCTATCAACAAACGAACGCCTACCGACCTTATTCTTTCCTGTTTCTCCACCTCCGTATATGAATGGTGAAGCAAAAGATTTTTTATCATGGATTATTCAGTGTAATCATCCGGAGTTTTCTCCAGATGTGGTCTGTGACTGGCTTGAGGCACGTTTACCAAATCCTGTAGATGATGAAACTCAATGGAAAATTAAGACTGATTTGAGTGAATTGGAAAAGTTAGATGATAAGACTTTGGATCAGTTGATTCCTCCAGCGCCTTAAATTATTTCAATGATGGGATAGGCTAAGTGATATAGAAATTAAATATTTTCCAATATTCGCTGGTGCTAAATGTCATCCACAACCTGCCCGAATTTATGAATATATTGTTTTTGCAATAAAATCGGTTAAATGGAGATATTGAACAGGTTTTGTGGATGACAAATGCCTTTGGTTACTTTGGGCAAAACCAAAGTAACGAATGAGCTCTAGGTTTAGGGTGAGACTAGGTAAGACTCCGTCGTGAACATATAGCCTCAACGTTTATATAAAATAGAATTAGAAAGTCGACAATCCAGACCATTCCATAAAACGATAAATCCAGTACTTCACTTTAGACTCATCGGCATACTTCGCATAGTCCACACTCATCTGTCTGCCTTGCAGGTTTGACCACGATGTATTGAAGTAATTTTGAGCATCTTTAAAGACTTGATCTTGAACTTTGCCAATCACCAGCATGTCAGTTTCAAGGTTATAATTTTTTAAATTACGGGCTGTAAAATTAGCCGACCCTACAATCAACTCAGCTTGCTGAGCGTTATATTTTAATATCATTTTGCTATGGTTCTGCTCGCCATGCGTATCACACCAACGGATTGGAATACCTACAGCATGAAGTTCTGAGGCAACCTGACGGTTTGGAATACCATTTTTTTGTCGGCCAAAAGCATCTTTATTTGGGTCAAGCAAAACGCGAACAATCACCCCTCTTTCTTGAGCACTTTTTAGAGCCTGAATAATCTTACGTTCAGATAAATAGAACATACTTAAATCAAGGTGCTCTTTAGGCTTAGCTGAGTTAATCAATTTTAATACAGATTGATAAATCGCCCCTTCAGTTAAGACTTGGACTTGAGGTTTGGTTACGTCTTTTTCAAAATCACCCAAAATGAGCGATGGAGAACTACTTCCCGACATTCGTGCAACCGCTGCTTCAGTTTGTAGAACATCAGCTGCTGTAGCTCCATTTACAACCAATGCAACATTCGAGTGTCTAGAACTACCATCATGTGGGTTTGCAGAAGTTACAAGTGATTTCCAGCCAGCATCGGTATCAACTACCACCGTTTTACGATGATTTGCCTTAAAGTTAAATAAGTTTAAATAGCTACGCAGTGTAATTTTTTCATCACCGAACGGATTTGGTAACCAGCCTTTTTCAGGGTTATTTCCAACATTCTGACAGCAGATGTACCATAAACCTGACCAGAATGGATTAGAAGCACGTAAAGGGCCTAAATTGGTTTCAATCACATCAACACCCGCTTGACGTAACTGACGGTAATTTTCAGGGTTTAAGCCCCCATAGACCGAGTTAATCGGGTCAGTAATCATCACAATCTGAATTTGGCGATTTTGTCTTTTTTTACTTACCAATGCATCGGTTAACTCTTGCATGAGTGGTCTTTGCTTTATTTTTGAATCGCCAACTTCTGAATTAAACAAGAACATATCCACCACAATCGTGGTTTTGGCCTCATCAATCATTTTCAAGATTTCATCAAAGATGTGCTGATCAACCTGTTGTTGCCCTTTTGCATCAAGGTAGGTTTTATCTGCTAAAAATTTGACATCGGCATGTCTAAGCTTGCCACTAAAGTTAATCCCTTGTGGCAATGGTTTTACTGTGTGGTAAATTGCCGATGCAAGATATGCAATAGCAACAACGCAAAGTAATATCGCCATATAACGACGCCCTGACCAATTTATTTTTTGATGAATTCGTTGAAAAATACGCATAAAAAAGACCTAACTTGATAGTTTCAAGTTAGGTCTTTTGGTTTGATTTTTCAAGTTGAGTTTCGTGTTAAACCCTTAAAATTTAAAATCAACACCTACTGTAAAATTGCGTCCAACTTGTGGAATATTTGATAAGAACGAAGCATGTTGATAAACCGTGTCATCTAACAAGTTATTCGCTTTCATATAGACACGATAATCTGTTTTTGCACCATATTGCCCAGAATATGCCACACCAAGATTTAGCATGTTATAGCCTTCAGTTTCGGTCTCGTATGCCGCGATTTTGTCTTGGTTAAAGACATGATAATACTCGGCAGAACCACTAAATCCATCACCGAAGTCTGCATCGACTTTAGTACCTAAACGTCCAGCTGGGATACGTGGTGCATTTCCTTCTGCATCAATTTTACCGCGCACATAGTCACCAAAAGCACTGATCTTGTACATTGGGGTAATTTGATAACCAATTTCACCCTCTGCACCATAGAAACGTGCTTTATCTTGAGTGTATTGAACTAAACGGAAGTCTTTATAGCGGTCAAGGGTTTGCGCATAGATATAATCATCAAACCAGTTATGATAAACATGAAGATGATAGTCGAGTTTGTCATTATCAAAATGTAAACCTAACTCAACGTTATTCGATTTTTCCTTACTGAGCTGATCATTTCCTAACTCATAAGTATTTGTCGCAAAGTGCCCACCATTTGCATATAACTCTTGAGCTAAAGGCAGACGTTCTTGATGTGAAGCTACAAAAGAGAGTTTGTAGTTTGGTGCAAACTCCCAGTTTGCAGCACCTGCGTAAGAAAATGCCGAACCATCAAAATCTTGTTTTGAGTTATCGTCTACATCAATTTCTTGCTGATCTGCACGTGCAGAAAGCTCAAAATGTACGTCTTTCCATTGCTTATGTTCTAAAGCAAATACGCTCCACTTTTTCGTAGTGGTCGGTGCCATAAACGCTTCTTCGCCAGTTAAATCTAATTTTTGCTGACCTACCTGTGCACCAATTACCCCTTCCCAATCAGCAATAGGGTTATGTACTAACTCAATACGCCCATCATAGCCTTTGTTTTGGAATCGGGTAGCAATTGCCCCTTCTTCAATTTCATCATGCTGATAGTCAGTATAGCTTGCTTGTGCGCGTAACTTTTGGAAGCCTGCAAATGGATCATTTAACTCAGTTTTAAAATCATAACGCTCAGATTTTAAATCAATCCATGGACCACCATGTTCGTGCTCATGTTCTTCATTTCCATGGTCATGAGCTTCTTCACCATCTTCATGCTCATGATCCCCACAATGTAAATGCGGTATTCCCGTTAGATGAGCACTACAACTTTCGTATTCATGACTATGCCCTGGTAAACCATACTGGTCCCGACGGTTGCTATAAGAAATGCCGGTATAACCGCGGTCATAAATCCAAGACAATCCGACGTTAACTGAATCACCCTGAGCAAAAGTATTGTCTACACGGCGCTCTTTTTCACCTTCATGAATATAATTTGGCGCAATGTAGTTATTCGCGTCACGTGTTAACCCCTCAACACGTAAAGCAACTTGGCTACCCAAGCCAACAGTTACACCAGCACTCGCCAGTTTTTCATCACTTCCAGTGTTGTAACGTAAGCCAACTTGTCCTTCATAACCGTTTTCAGGCATTTGCGTAGGGATCTTGTTATCAATAACGTTAACTAAACCGCCCACAGTTCCAGCACCAAACAGTAAAGTAGAAGGGCCTCGAATCACTTCAACTTGTTTTGCAAGCACAGGATCTACCGTTACCGCATGGTCAGGAGACAAGGTCGAGACATCAATATTCTCTGATGAATTTTGAAGCACTTTAACGCGTGGACCATCTTGTCCACGGATAACCGGACGACTCGAACCAGCCCCAAACTGATTAGCGTAAATTCCCACTTCGCTACTGAGTGCATCCCCAATGGTCGCAGCACCTTGCGATAAATGCTTTTGGTCAACGACAGTATCTGCAACAGCAAAATCTTGTGAGGTTTGCTCAAGTGGATGAGCCTTAATTCGTATGGTTTCTAACTTTTCAACATTTTCATTTTCTGCTGCAAACGAAGGAACGGATATGACAGCTAAAATGGATAAGGTCAAAATATTTTTATAGAACAACATGAGGTGATTCTCTAATCGCTATGCCTTTTGTTTTGTTATATTATAACATTTCAGTTGTTTTGCAATAAAAAACATTTATTAACCGATGATTCGCTAGACTGTTCAATTAAATGATGTGAGTAATTTTTGATTTCTAATGCCTTTTACCATCTCTCATGCCGTTATCGCTCCTCCCTTATCTAAGCTTAGCCAAAATACTTTACCGATTGCTGCTTTAGCAATTGGGAGTATGACACCCGATCTTTACCGCTTATTTACAGTTCATTCCAACATGCTGACTCACCAATGGAAAGGCCTGATCTATCCCAATCTTGCATTAGGCTTGCTGTTTTGTGCTGTTTGGTATTTTCTTTACCGCCCAGTGATTTACCGTTTTTTTGGTGTGCAACATGATCTTGCGCTCAATTCTTTAAAACGTATTTCTATATTTTTTATTGGAATCATATTTGCACTCATCATCGGCATAGCGACTCATCTGATTTGGGACGGTTTAACGCATGCAGACTTTCGGACCTTTGTATTTAAAGATGTATTAGCGACAACAGTTCATCTTTTTGGACGCCCCTATCCATTACATCGTCTTTTACAACTTGGCTCTTCTGCTCTTGCTTTGCCTTTTCTCGCTTGGATGTGCCTTCACTATTACCAGCGCTATAAACAACATTGGAAGGTCAGTATAAAAATTAAAGTTTTCGCGTGGACTCTTTTTATACTATCTACACTCTTAGGTTTATTTTCTTTTTGGGATTATGCCCGCTACATTCCTCATGAGGTTTGGCATGCTGATACCTATTATTTTACAGGCCGTTCGATTAATGAGTTTATGCAGGGCTGGTTAAGCACCTTTAGCTTAGGATGCTTATTATTCTTGTTTTTAGATCGGCAACAAAGAATGGGATGAATCAGGAAACTTGCTGCCAAATTGCTAATTTTCAGGTTAATTTCTACGGTTTTTTGATCTACTTCTTGTGACAAACCATGCAACAAGGCATAATCGAAAACTTATTTTTTTTGACGGTGCGCGGTTTACGCATCCGTCTTTTCAGCCAATATAGTTTGGATAATCTTCATTATGATGCGAACTCATTACTGTGGCTCTTTAACTGAAGCCCAAATCGACCAAACCGTTACACTATGCGGTTGGGTACATCGTCGCCGTGACCATGGTGGTGTTATTTTCCTTGATATGCGTGACCGTGATGGTCTCGTTCAAGTGGTTATTGACCCAGATACTCCAGAAGCATTTGCAACTGCAGATAAAGCACGTTCTGAATATGTATTAAAAATTACAGGTCGTGTTCGTCGCCGTTATGAAGGTACTGAAAATGCCAATATGGTGAGTGGTCAAATTGAAGTTTTAGGTAAAGACATCGAAGTTCTTGCCGCTTCAGAAACACCTCCATTCCCATTAAATGATGAAAATACCAATATTTCTGAAGAAATTCGTTTGAAATATCGTTTCTTAGATATTCGTCGTCCTGAAATGTTGGATCGTTTACGCTTCCGTTCTAAATTGACTAATCTTATTCGTAATTATTTCGAAGACAATGGTTTCTTAGACGTTGAAACACCTATTTTGACACGTGCAACACCTGAAGGTGCGCGTGACTATTTAGTACCAAGTCGTGTACAAAATGGCAGTTTCTATGCACTTCCACAATCACCACAATTATTCAAACAATTGTTGATGGTGGGTGGTATTGATCGTTACTACCAAATCGCGAAATGTTTCCGTGACGAAGACTTACGTGCTGATCGTCAACCAGAATTTACTCAAATCGACGTTGAAACATCGTTCATGAGTGACGATGACATTATGGACTTAATGGAAGTCCTTACTGTGAAGATGTTCGATGAACTTCTTGGCGTTAAATTCGATAAATTCCAACGTATGACTTACGCAGACGCAATGCGTGACTATGCATCAGACAAACCTGACATGCGTATTCCGTTGAAACTCGTCGATGTTGCAGACTTAATGCAAGAAGTAGAGTTCAAAGTATTTGCGGGTCCTGCAAAAGATCCTAAAGGTCGTATTGTTGCCTTACGTGTTCCAGGTGCAGCATCATTGCCACGTAGTGCAATCGATGAATACACTAAATTCGTTGGCATCTATGGTGCAAAAGGTTTGGCTTACATCAAAGTTAATGAACTCGCTAAAGGAATTGAAGGTCTTCAATCTCCAATCGTGAAATTCATTGAGCCAATCGTACTTGAGCTGTTGGCACGTGTTGGTGCGCAAGATGGCGATATCGTATTCTTCGGTGCAGATAAAGCTAAAGTTGTAAATGATGCAATGGGTGCTCTTCGTGTGAAGATTGGCCATGATTTGAATCTTTCAACTTGTGAGTGGGCTCCACTTTGGGTTGTTGACTTCCCAATGTTTGAAGAAACTGACGATGGCAAATGGACTTCTGTTCACCATCCATTCACGCTACCAAAATCAAGCGTAGAAGAAGTGAAGAGCAATCCAGGTGAAGCACTTTCTGTTGCTTACGACATGATATTGAACGGTACTGAAGTTGGTGGTGGTTCGCTACGTATTTACACATTAGAAATGCAAAAAGCGATTTTTGAAGCGCTTGGTATTTCTGATGAAGAAGCAGAAGAGAAATTCAGCTTCTTACTGAATGCGCTTCGTTACGGTGCTCCTCCTCACGGTGGTTTGGCATTTGGTCTTGACCGTTTAGTGATGTTAATGACTGGCGCGACTTCAATTCGTGACGTTATTGCATTCCCGAAAACTAAGACTGCTGAATGTCCACTTACTCAAGCACCTGCTCCTGTTGAAGCAAATCAGCTTCGTGACTTGGGCATCCGCTTACGTGAAAAGCCAAAAGCTGAAGAAAAACAAGCATAATTTTCTATACGATTCACAAAAAAGCCTTACTTTATGTAAGGCTTTTTTATTGCGTTGAGATCGCACTGTGAGAATGGCATAATAGCGCCTTATTCTCCCTTTGGTGTGAGCAAAACTTATGGCTATGCGCCCTGCTGTCCGTCGTCGTACACTTGTATTAATAATCTTCGCTATAGCACAGTGGTTATTTATGCGTTACATTTTAGCCAATGGTTTATTTAATATAGATACCAATCAACGTATTTTATATTTTTGCGTAAGTAGCTTAGGTGGTGCTCTACTCATTTTTGTGAGTTTGATTTATATGGTATTAAAAGGTAATGCCGACCAAGCTTAACGACACTGCTCGCCACTGGTTTTAACTGATATGATTTGACTGGTGGCTTAATTTTTTATTTATTTTGTTATCAAGACTTTTAACCTCATTGGTTTCAAAACTTGCCAATAAAACTCAATCTAATGTGATTGGAATCAGTTGTATTCGCAATTCAGATACTCAATTTGATATCCAATGTACTCCATTATCTGAGTATATTTTATCGAAAGATTTACAAATATCTGTTGATCACTTAAATAAAGATTTAGAAAATATGATTAATGTCGCACCTGAACAGTATATTTGGTCGTATAAGCGTTTCAGAAATTGCTATGGAAATATTAATAGATATCGCCCTTAATTAAATGATCACCAATACTTCAAGCTATTTTATAGATTTTTTTCAATCAATTAATTTTAACTCATTAAGCTTAACGCTCAACTATAATATAAATATCTCTCAGTTTTATTTGATATAATCAACTTTATAATTATTACAAAAATTAATGCCGCAATCATCTTTATGACTTCAGCAATATCAACAATCCAAATGAATATCTTTCAAAGAGGATATTCATTTTTCATTAGATTTGATCAGATTTTCTAGAATAACTATAGTAAACCATATTCTTTTAACAAATATTCATTATAAGAACCTGTTTGTACTTCCTTAATATAATTCAGTTTATGAATTGCTATTTTTGATAAAATTTCATTGTAATCTGTTACATCAAATACTTTAGCTTGTTTTACTTGTAATAGATGTACCAAGGTATCATCTAATAATAACATTGAACTATGCAGTAAATGTGTTGTCATTAACTCATTAAACATAATCTGAAAAATAAAATAATGCGGGATATTATTTTGCGTTTTCCAATAATTAAGCATAATATCTAAACAAATATGTGTAATTCCATTATGCTTTTGCGACACAATAAAACTATTTAAAACATTAACAAAATGCTCATCATGCCAGCCAAAATAATCATCATTAAAATCAATCCATTTATTTTTATTTTCAGCTTCAGAATCGCGCTGGAACATAAAAAAATCTTGTTCAAGAATTAAAGGGTTGATTTCTTCAGTTAATAAAATTGTGGCATCAATCCAAATTCCCCCATATATATCAAGTAAAGCAAGTCGGATAAGATCAGCAAAAAAGGCTGGTTTAAAGTTTTTATTTTTCTTAGTTTCCCAAACAAAATCTGGCAGATCTAGATATTCTTTTACACTTTCTTCATCAAGCCGTATAACTTGATAATCACCTTTAAAACGATCGACAGAGGCAAAACATAATTTAACTGTGTCATTTTGCTGTGCGGCAGCAAAGCCTTGTCCCCAATACTGCCAAATAATTTTTTGATCTGAAAATTGTTTTTTCGCTTTAATTTGGAAATGTTCTAGCTTACCAGCAAAATATTGATCTAAAAAAATATTCCATAATTTAGCAACATGCTTTTTTTGTAAAACATTGGCTTGTTGTGCTTCTCGTTTACGCTGAGCTTTGGGTACAAATAACGAATAAAAAGTACGCCAAGGCTGTTTTTTCAAACGTTTTAACCGGACAGTTTGTGCTTCATCTTGAGAAAATAAATCCATCATTTGTGACATTACTTCAGTATTTTCTGGTTGATTTTGTACCTGCATTGACATTAAAAATATCCTATCAACTTTTTAAAACGATTTGAAAAATTACCATTGGTTTTTTCATTAGAACGTTGTAAATAGCATGGATGTCCATTTTCTACACTCCATTCCCCACGTCCAATATCGAAGAATGCTGTAATAATTGTAATCGACATTTTACGAACCTATTTTGGATATTGACTTAACATGATTTTAAAAATTCTTTTTAAAAGAGAAATTTTCCATTTATCAAAAATTGATTTTTTAAATTTTTCTTCTTTATTTAACAATTTGCGCTCTTGCTCAATATAACTCTGTCCTGTACCCATTTCATCAAGTTCAGGATGATCAAATAAGAAAGTCGCATAAAACTGACAGTTTGGATCATAATCACGCATCTGAGACCAATGATCACAGCCTTTTGGAATCTCATGATAACGGATTAATAATTCAGCCATTTTTCGGTCAATAATATAAGCATAAGTATAAAATAAGCGCCCAAAATACACAGGATGAAGCTTAAGTACAGGTGTTTGATTGATCTTATTTTCTAAAAATGTACCACGTACAGTCTTGCTACTTCTCAGTTGAATGCCACCCATACTCAGAAAAAAGCACTCATTTAAATTTAAACCACTAACTTGTGCTTCTAAGTCATTTAAATCAATATCATTTAAACAAATGGCATCATCTTCAAAAATACAGGCATACCGTTCATCTGATGCTAAAAAATCTTTAAATGCATTAACATGTGACAAGGTACAACCAAGCTCAGCAGGGCTGAGTGCTTTTTTACGTCCTGCGACTGCAAGTTTAAAATATTCAGCCGTCGGCAGTAGCGCTCCAATCACGCCCATTTTGGTAAATTCACTATGATATTTTCCAAATGTCGGTTGTGAGAAGAAGCTTGTCAATCTTGCGCTGCCTTCCTTTTCAATACTGATTAAATATTTTTTCACTGCACGAACCTGAAACACCTACTTGGAAAAAACCATTATATTTTATTCGGCATTCAAATAGTATTTTTCCCGTGTGATTGATGAATAGATTTTTTGTAGTAACATGATTATGATGGTCGTTTTTACTGAGATGATCGCTTGAGATGACTGCACTTGGTTTTTCTTCTGAGTATTACCATGTAAAGATTGAAGAACTGCTTCAACTCAGTGATTCAAAACTTGATCTGCAACTGAAAAATGAATATCCACATATCCAAGCAGATGATGTGATTTTATTTATCGGTAAAGATTCTAAAAATATTGCAGACAATCTATTTCAAGGGCGTGATATCTTACTCCAAGCCCAAAAGCAAGGCTTAACCCATTTTCCAACATTGATCATGTTTGAACAACGTGCGCCACAATTAGGCATATTGGCATTACTCAAACCGATTCGTAAAAAATATCTTGATTTTTCAACGCAAAGTTATGAAATTGCGCTTAGCGATATTATTGATAATCATCTCGAACGTAATTTAAAAACCGAAGAAACTGCTTATAATTATAGTGATCGTAATAAATGGGGGGTGCCTAAAGATCAACGCCAAAGCCGTTTCCATGATATTGATATGTCATTTAAAGAACATGGTTACGATAAAAATCACCCCATGGCAATTATGTTATGTCGTGGTTTAGGTGTGAAAGATAAATTGCATCAGGGACACCATCGGATGTTTTTTTGCCGAAAATACAATATTCCTTATATACAAGTACAATTTTTAGCAACCAACAGTTTTTCGGGGCCTTTAAAAACATTTTTTTTATGGTTAAATAAAACCCTTAAATACAAGCAAGTGAACTAGATATGGCGACAATTTCCATCTCAGTTGTCTTAACCCATTTTAATAAAGGCCCTCTATTACAACGGACAATTGAGTCTTTACAACCTGACTTGCCAGAACTTTTAGAAATTATTGTGGTGGATGATGCTTCGACTGATCCAAATTGGAAAAATTTTTCTCAACAATTAGAGCAACAATATTCAAAAGTTAAAATTATTCACAATATAGATAATAAAGGTCCTGCGAACCGTCTAAATCAAGGGGGTAACGCAGCACAAGGTGATTATCTATTTTTTATGGATGCCGATGATGTACTCGCACCCAATCGTCTAAAACAAATTGTCGAATTGATGCAAACAGAAAACTGCGATTTATTTTATGGCAATAAAGTTAAAATTCGTGATTTAGCTGAAATCAACAATTATCCACACATGGATACCTCTACAATTGAACAGCCACTGACCTACATGATTCAGCACAACATTATGGAAATGTGTGTGATGTGTTCAAAAGAACTTTGGCAAAAATCTCAAGGTTGTAATTCAAGTTTATTTATTCAAGATGAATCCTTGGCTTTAGAATTAGGTGTGGTTGCACAGAAATTATTATTTACCGAAACAGCCACCGTTTTTGTGATTTTAGATGCTGAAGAAACCAAAACCAAACGTGGTGATAACCGTTTATCACAAAATCTAAATCAGCAACATCATGATATGTTTCTGACTCTTTATGACTTTTTAAATACGCATGATTTAAATCAAACGCAGCAAAACTTACTTAAGAAAAAAGCACTTTCCACCTATTGGAAAAGCTTAAAATCCCGTGATCAAAAAAGCTTAAAAGAGTTTTTTTATTATGTCCTTGCCAAGCGTCATCCTGAAAAATGGTGGGCAAATCGTGCAGAGGCACTTAAAACTTATTTTACCCAATTGGATCATGTCCGACACCCGTAATAAATGATTGCTTTATTTTTCTCAATCTTGATCTGAGCATTCGGTATGCCAATTCCTAAAATCATTCACCAAATTTATTTACAAGGTGAAGCCAATATTCCCGAAAATATTAAAAAATCAGTGGCTGAATTGCGTCAACGTAATCCTAATTGGGACTATCGTTTATATGATGAAGCACAGATTTTGGACTATATTCAACAATATTATGATCAAAAAACATTAGATACCTATTTATTGATCCAAGAGAATTATGCTGCTGCTCGTTCTGATTTTTTCCGTTACTTACTCATGTATCAAGAAGGTGGGGTTTATCTTGATTTAAAAAGCTCGTGTGCTGTGCCTTTTGATGACATTTTACGTGAAGATGATGAATTTATTATTTGCGGTTGGGAGAATGAAGTAGGACAACAATATCAAGGTTATGGCATTAACAAACATCTAAAATTTTTAAAATATGGTGAATATCAACAGTGGAATATTATTGCAAAGCCACATTCACCATTTTTAAAAGCAGTCATAGATGAAGTCAGTTTTCGTATTCAAGACTATACCCCTATGAAATATCATGTAGGACGCAAAGGTGTACTGAATACTACAGGTCCTGTTCCATATTCCATTGCTATTGAAAAAATTATTCAAAGCCAACAACATCAATATCGTTATGAGCGTTTTGCCAGTCAGTTTGGGCTGATTTATATCAATGCAGATACAACTGTGGTCAATAAAAATCACTATCGCCTACAAATCAACCCTGTGGTTAAACTCAACACATTTAACCAGATACTTTATAAATTATGGTTATATATTTTACATCCACGCAAAGTTTTTAAAAGAAAAACTCAATAGGCTTATTTTAATTTGCGTTGTTCTTTTAGAATTCAAGAACAACGCCATTTGAGTTGCAGATGAATAATTTTTTTACAAAAACCAAGATGAGATGCGCTGTTTAATTCGGAATCCCCAGCCTTTGTGCTTTGCATTCTTAGAAACTTCCCATTGCTTTTCACTAATTTTTTCGTCAGTTTCACCTCTTAAATAAGCATGTCCACCAAATCTAAAATGTGATTTATCTGAAAACATAACTTTAGCTTTTTTCTTCCATATTTCATTTTCACCTCGAGTGAAAAATGGAGGTAAAACCTTAATATCCTTTCGATTTAATGCATATTTATTCAAATGACTTTCATCATGCCATAAAGCAATTTGCTCATTGCTTAAATCTACATGGGTATTACTGCTCAACTGCCGACACATTTCAAGGTAAGCCTGCGCCCGACCACCATTTAAAGCACCTGTAAAATAGTATTTCCCTTCATCCATTGCAATATAAGCTGTCGAATTAGGGTTACGATCATAGGTATATTTCTTTTTATTTCTGTGAAATGCATGCGGTTGAATAGCGAATGCTAGATTTTGTTGATCTATTGGCAAAATATCTTGTGCATCAATCGGTTTTAATATTTCAGTATTAGCATTAAAAAAATATATATAATCGAAAGTATTCAACCTATCTTCAATACTTAGGAAGATATCAAACCTCATCAAAGTATCATAAGGCCAACCAAGTTTATCTTGTGAAATATAAGATACATTCTGATCTGTCTTTTTCTTTAATAACTCTTCATTATCGGTAAAAACAAAATAATGCTTTTTACATTCCCGTAGAAGATTACTTTCCGCAGATTGATAAAAATAATCCCAAAATACGGTATAACGTCCTGTTGCTATATATAATATAGCGACCTTTTTAGGCGATAAATTCATGATTAATCCATTCCTGAGCAGCATTAATATTAACTTCGAATGAGAGGTTCATCATCAATTTTTAGCTTCTTTGACCTATTTTAAAACGAAGTTTGACTGCAAATAAAGAATCCTTACCACTAATTTTGATGCGTTGCAGTTGCATAAAGTCTGGTTGTAAACCATCAATACCTTCTACAGTCGTGACTGCATTACTATACCCAGCCTGCCGAGCCAGTTTCACGTCTCTATCTGAATAAATCCCAAATGGGTAAGCAAAACTGGTGACTGGTTGAGCTATCAGTTGTTCAAGTTGCTGTTTTGCATCAACCAGTTCACGTAAACAATCTGCATCATCCAGTTCATTTAAATTAGCGTGTGTGAGCGTATGCGAACCAATTTCAATCAGCCCACTATCTGCTAATTGCTTAACCTGTGCATCATTCAATTTTGGTTCACGCATGAGTTCACCACTATTATGGTGTGCTTTTTTATAAGTTGACCAATCTCGATCATGTCGATCAACCACTACATAAATGGTCGCTTTAGCTTGATATTTCTCTAAAACTGGATAGGCATTTTCTAGATTATCTAAATATCCATCATCAAATGTAATAGCTACAGTCTTTGCAGGATGCTGTCCCCAATTCTCTTGTAATTCATGCATTGTCACAAAATGAAAACCTTGTGATTTCATCCATGCAATCTGCTTTTCAAACTCAATAGGTTTTACACGCAGCTTATTAAATTTAGCACCATCTATATGGTCTCTAACCATATGATACATCAATATACGTGGCTTATTCCAATCTACCGCAGGTTTCCACCACGCATATTTATAACTAAACATTACAATAAGTAAAACCAGTAAAATTAGAATATAAATCACAGTACCAAACTCAATTTTTCGCTAAAAGATATGTTGCCACACGGTCTGCTTCTTTAAAAGCATAAGGTTGTGGTAAATGTACAACACAAGTCTGCTGTGAAATTAATTTTGATTCTAACATTTGATCAACTGAGTGAGTAATGCGGTCGTCTTTCAAACGGTCCATTGCCATTACCCCTACTCGACAACCCGCAGTAAGCGCCTCAAAAATCATAGATACGCTATCTTCTGTCACCCAAACAGCTTCTGCTTTTTGCATTTCTTCAAAAATCCAGCCTTGAGGTGTTTGTTCAACCGGAAATATTTGCAAATGTTCGGCAAAGTTTTGTTGTTTTAAAATATCGATAAATCCTGCTGGCGTTCGGCGTGAAGTCGTCAGAATAATTTCAGCGTCTGGATTATTCTCAACAATTTTTTGAACACTACTTAATACTTTATCTTGGTTCCATTGATGTCGTTTAGATGAGCCACCTAAAGCGATTAAAATTCTGGCTGCTTGATGGCGATTTTCATTACGAATTGGATTGAGTGCGCCACGCGTGACAATCACATGGCTATCGGCATGAATGCCGTCATGCTCTGGAATAACTGCATAATCAAAGCAAACCACAGGTAAGTTAGGCTTCATCAAAATAATAGTTTTAGCTTTTCTAAAAATCTTACCGAGTAACCAGACCCGAAAATGAGTGTGACTTCCCACTCCAAATATAAAATCGGGAGCTTGTTGAAATAAGGAGTTTTTTGAAGAGAAAAGTACCTGAATTAAAGAAATAATAGGTAAATCAGAAATGAGAATCTCTTCAAAAGTTGTATCAGCCTGTTGTCTTTGCATCGCCTGAAACAAGCCTAATGCTTGTGAGCGATGTCCTGCCTTACCATCAGAGACATAGACAATATGCATAAAAGCTCCATAAGCCAAAAATAAAAAGGCGAAACCAAAGTTCGCCTTTTTATGTTAACGGATTAACTTATTTTACGTAAGTTAACCAGTGTTCATATTTCGGATTTCTACCTTGAACTGCATCAAAGTAAGTCTTTTGAATTTCAGTAGTAATTGGGCCACGGCCACCTGCACCAATTGGACGGTCATCGTATTCACGAATTGGTGTTACTTCCGCAGCAGTACCTGTGAAGAATGCTTCGTCTGCAATGTAGAATTCATCACGTGTAATACGACGCTCAACAACTTGATAACCAAGATCTCTCGCAATCGTCATGACAGTTTGGCGTGTAATACCATCAAGTGCACCACCAGCGATATCTGGAGTATGTAAAACGCCATCTTTAATTAAGAATACGTTTTCACCAGAACCTTGGCATACATAACCTTGTGGGTCCATTAACATAGCTTCGTCGTAACCAGAATGTGCAACTTCTTGGTGAGCAAGAATTGACAACGTATAGTTACCAGATGCTTTTGCTTTACACATAGTCACGTTTGGATGATGGTGAGTAAATGATGAAGTTTTAACGCGAATACCATTCGCCATTGCTTCATCACCAAGGTATGCACCCCATGCCCATGCTGCAACTGCGGCATGAATGGTGTTATTTGTTGCTGCAATACCAAGTTTTTCTGAACCGATCCAGATGAGTGGACGTAAATAGCAAGAAGCTAATTTATTTTCACGTACAACATCAATTTGTGCTTGTTCAAGCGTTGCTTGGTCATACGGTACTTTCATTTGATAAATTTTTGCTGAATTTAACAAACGTTTTGTGTGGTCTTGCAGACGGAAAATGGCAGTACCTTTAGGCGTTTCATAAGCACGAACACCCTCAAATACGCCCATACTGTAGTGTAAAGTATGTGTTAAAACGTGAATCTTTGCATCACGCCAATCAATTAATTGTCCATCTTGCCAAATAAAACCATCACGATCAGCCAAATTCATGGAACACTCCAAATTGTTATAAAATCATTCACTATCCAACTCAACCGAGGCGGTTGGGTCTATTAATCTTTGCCATAAATTACAAACGACCGCACGGGTACTACGCCAGTCCGCTGCGCTTACTTGCATGGATTGATTTGCAAGGGCTAAGCGGTGGCTTTCGGCACGTTCACTAAGATAGGCTCGAATTAATGCTGTGGCATCTTCACTGGATAAGCAGTCTGCTTTAGCAGCATCTTCTAAAATTCTTACATTATCAGAATAATGGGCGAGATCAGGGTTCGTCCCGCTCCATGCAAGTACAGCATACTGTGCCATAAATTCGATATCGACGATACCACCTGCATCCTGTTTTAAATGAAAAATACCATGTTTTTTTTGTTCAGAAGATGAACCTAGGTGGTCTTTCATTTTCTGACGCATTTTCAACACTTCTTCACGAACATAAGCCTCATCTCTAGATTGAGTCAATATCTCACGGCGAAATATTTCAAATTTCTGGCAAAGCACCTCATCGCCAGCAATAGAACGTGCTCGAACTAATGCCTGATGCTCCCAAAGCCATGCACTTTTCAACTGATAGTGTTCGTAGGCCTTAAGACTCGTCACTAATAAACCAGCCTCACCTGACGGTCTTAAACGTGTATCAATTTCATAGACACGGCCATCAAGCGTTTGAGTGGTCATGAGTGACATAAACTTTTGAGCAACACGCATCGCAAACTCAAAGCCAGTAATAGACTTGGTTCCATCCGTATCGGCTTGTTCATCCAGATAATGAATAAAGACAAGATCTAAATCGGAGCCATAACCCAGTTCAATTCCACCTACCTTGCCATAACCAATGACAGCAAAGGCTTTGTAGTCGAGAGAGCAACGTTTCCCATCGACATCACATGGATAACCATGACGCTTTGCTACAGTCTGATAAGCCAAATTAAGGGTTGCGTTTACACTCACTTCAGCAATATCGGTTAACGCATCGGATACTTTCATTAGTGGGCTTTCAGCTAACACATCGCTTGCAGCGACAGTGAGTACATTGCTCTTTTTAAACAGGCGAAGTGCTCGCATTTGGTCTTCAACCTGATCAATTTCAATGCGAAGTAACTGCTGACGCAATGAGTCTTCTAAGTCCTTGCGTTTTGGCAACTCGAAATCCATCGATAAAAATTCATCAAGCAGTACTGGATATTGCGTTAGCTCTTCACAAATCCATGGACTTACGGTCGCCATTTTCACTAAGCGTTGTAATGCCCCTTTACTTTCAATCAGCATGACTAAGTACACTGTCCGGCGCATGACCGATTCAATCAGCGGCATTAAACGTAAAAGTGCTGTTTGAGGTTGTTCGGACTGTAGAATCACTTCAATTAAATGAGGCCAGAATGTTTTTAAACGCTGAACAGCATTTGAAGGTAATTTTTTGAGTGCGTGACCGTGCCAAAACTCATGAATCAGATTTTTCGCATTGTCATCCAACACTTCATCTAATTGCTGCTCTAACTGCCCAAAGTTTTCAGTCGCTGCATTTGAACTTGTATCTTCAATCAATTGCTTAAATTGAACTTTAACTTTTTGACGTTTCTCGTTAAGAACATCAATAAATTCATTCCAGCTCGCAAAACCCAAGGTATCTATAATGCGTTGTCTTAGATCGACTTCTTCTGGCAATAGCTGAGTTTGCTGATCGTTGAGCGCTTGAATTGCATGTTCAACACGGCGTAAAAACAGATAGGCGTCTTCTAATTCTAAAACAGCTTGTTTTTCTAACAATCCTGCTTCGCCAATGTGCTCAAGGCTGACTAAACATTGGCGGTCTTGTAACTCACGCTTAGACCCGCCATAAATAAGCTGGAACACCTGAACAATAAATTCAATTTCGCGAATACCACCCGCGCCGAGTTTAATATCATCCTCGATATGACGGCGCAGAACTTCACGCTCAATCATCGCTTTCATATCGCGCATCGCGGCAAAAGCGGTGTAATCTACATAGCGGCGGAAAACAAAAGGACGTGTCATTTCTAACAAGTCTTGCCCTTCTTTATCTCCAGTTACAACACGTGCCTTAATCCATGCATAGCGTTCCCATTCACGACCATGCTGACTTAAATATTTTTCCAAAGCTGCATGACTAATCGCCAATGCCGAGCCATCCCCCCAAGGACGCAAGCGCATGTCTACTCGAAACACAAAACCATCTGCGGTAATGTGCTCAAGCAAATAAATGAGTTTTTGTCCCCATAAAATACAGAACTGCTGTACATCAATACATTTACGACCATTGGTTTCGCCTTGTTCATCAAAGGCAAAAATTAGATCAATATCGCTCGAGAGATTAAGCTCTTGTGCACCGAGCTTACCCATGGCAACTACAATCAAATCTTGAACTTTGCCCGAGTAACCCACAGGTTCACCGTGTTTCGCTACGAGTGCTACACGTGCAAAAGCCTTTGCCGCACAAATGCTGGCATCCGCAAAATCAGAAAGTTCACGAGTAAGTGTGACAACATCGGTAAGCTGATTGGCATCTTGCCAGATCCAGCGAAACATTAAACGACCACGCAAAATACGAAGTGCGCGCATCCAAGATGTTTCGTCACCAATTCCATCTAATGTGGTTTGTACAAATTGGTAAATTTGATCAGTTGAGAGCGGTGCAGTAAATTGATCTATTTGGTAATCTTGTTCTAAAACAGCCTGATGCAGGCCTAAAACTTGTTCCGCATACTGACTAGCACGCAATGTTTTTTGTAACTGCTCCGCATTCATATAAAAAGCTCTTTTCCTCGTACTCTCTTTTTAGTTATAGCAGTTCGAGTAGTGGTAGGAAAAGGGATTAGACTAATTTTGCTTCCGATGATGATTGATATTCGATATGAGGATCATGACTGTCTTGAGCCGAAGGTAATAAAACTTTAAATGTGGTTCCAACACCTTCTTTGGAACTGACATTAATTTTCCCCTGATTAATCTCGACAAAACGTTTACACAAACTCAAACCTAAACCCGCACCTTTTTCACCTGCGGTACCTTTAAAGCTTGCCGTAATACGTGGATGGAACAAATTCGCCATTTGTTGCTTGGTCATGCCTAGACCAGTGTCTCGCACTGTTATTTCAATATTTTCGCCAGTTTGTTTGGCTTCAATAAAGACTTTGCCCGAACCATCAACATCTGTAAATTTCAGCGCATTTGACACCAAGTTTTGAATTACTGACGTCATCATATTGATATCGGCATAGATTTTTAAATCTTCTGGTACAGCATTCACCAATTCAATATTTTTCTTTAAAGCTAAGGTATATAAAACATCAAAAACGATATTACTGACTTGTCTAAGGTTAAAGTTAATCGGGTGATAAACAAAACGCCCACCCTCAGCCATCGCCCAGGTCAGTAAGCTTTCGAGCAAGTTATAGGTCGATTGCGAAGTGTCGTATAAATAATCTGCAATGTTTTGAATGCTTGATTCATCTAAAGTTTCACGCTCTTTGGCGAGTACTTCTGAAAAACCTAGCAGACCATGAAATGGCGCTCGGAGATCATGTGAAATAATTGAAAAGAATTTTGTTTTACTTGAATTAATCGCAACCTGTTGCTCGTAGAGTTCGTTTAACTCTTCATAGTTAAACTTCAACTCAACCTGTTGCATAAAAGTAGAACAGTAATCAAGCAATAACTGGATGTCCTCATCCTCAAATATTGCTGCATCGTCATCAAAAAAAACGGCGAAGCCCATAGAGGTTTTATCAGGGTGTAGAAGATGCACGGCCAATGCCCTGCTGCACCCGATGTTTAGTTCTTTTAAATAGTTGGTTAAGTTTTGATAAGAAGGATGTGAGTGATTAATGATCTGTTGTTTAGCAAAGCACTGTTTTAAATGTTTTGAAGGTTTAAACGAAATGGCGGTCATACCATCTGGGCAACGATGCCAAAAGTAAGGTTCTTGATTAAAAGTCAATAAGGCTTTTTTACACTTCAAAAGACGAAGACTAAACCGGAAAAATTGCTCGATATAGTTCTGCTCGGCATTTAATCCAAGCAAAAGCGATATTCTACAAGCACTTAACTGCTCAATCTGGTTTAGTTCTAAATGTTGGAATGTCATTGCCCGCCTCACAGATTTTGTCGTTTTTGGTCGGAACCGCTCTTAAAAGAAATGTACTTATAATCATTATGATCTACTACAAACTTTAACACAGTACATTAAAAGAGCAACTTTCTTTTCAAAATAGAAATGTGAAGTTTCAATTAAAGGTTTTTAGATACACAAAGTGGGTATGTTTGAGAAAAATACAACAAATGTTTGAAGGTGGAGAGTTGTAAGATGTTAGAAATGCGAGTTCGTAAAATAGCCCCATGATCAATAGACAGGGAGAAAAATGCACTCAACACTAGACGTTAATAGCCAAAAGAAAATGACGGCTGAAGAAATACTGGAAGAAATTGAATATCCACTTGAGAATCTTCAAAACTTACTTTTTGCCTTTTCAAAATGAAATTCGATTATGGTTTAAAAGAACAAGAATTTAGCGCCATCATCAACACGTTACACCATCAAGTGGTCAATATTAACGCGCAGTTCATGCCAAATGAATTTAAAAAACCTGGCTTAGGCTGGGTTTTTATTTTGCTTATATTTTTCCCACTCTTCCAATATATCTGAATGGCTAAATAATGATTGTTCAAGAAATTTATCTGCAAAACCTATAAACTCTTCAGCCAAACCATACGTAAAAATCCTGCTGTTGCTCAGAAAAGCACAATGATAATCTGAAGTCGCAGCTAACCAAGTTAAAGTTAATTGTTCACCTGGTTCCATAGAATTGCTGACTAAATCTTTGTAAAAATGAGCATCTGAATCACTCAAATTTTCATTGTTAATCAATCTATAAATTGATTCATATAAATAAAAATAAGCATAAAGTTTTGCATAACCCTTACCACCTGTAATCTTATTAACAAAATATTCAAGCTCCTTTTCCAAATGATTTCGTTCTACTTTCTCTAAATCCATCCATTTTGTTTCAATTAATCGTAGAAACTCTTTAAAGATTGCATTAGTAATATCCGAAGGACTTAAAGTACCTTTTTTTGTTACTACACCCAATTGTTTGAACTTTTCACTTTTGTAATTAAGCAATGAATAAAACATATCATTAAAAATTGCTCTTCTAGATTCACTCATCTGATCTTTATGATTTCTTCTAGCAAGGTTAAGTTGTAAATTTGAAGTTCTTAATATTTCTTTATTTGTTTCTAGCTGCTTCTGATTTGAATAGAGCACTACGAATAAAGTTAAAAGTGTAAATAAAGTGTTTAAACTTCCATATATATCGCCTACTCCTCCTAAGTCGCTAGGATAATTATATTTTTTCTCCAGAATAATGCTAAAGAACCATGAAAAAAATACAGGAAAAACTAACCAAAAAATCAGAACAGCAAAAGCTAAAACAAAAAATCCAGCAAATTGATTTTCAACACAAAAGTCTTTAATTCTTTGTCTAAACGATTTTTCTTTCGCTAACTTAATTGGTATTTGAGGTGTTTTATTTAAACTGACTGGCATACGTTTCTACCAAAGATATTAAACCATTACGCATTTCTTCACGTGTTTGACGGGACAACTGAATCAGCTTTGCTTCATCATATATTATCAAAATTTCGTAAAAAAATTACCCAACAAAAAACCCCTAAACCGTTAGTTTAGGGGTTTTCGTAGAATCATAAGATTCTGAATATGGTCCCGAGGGTCGGACTCGAACCGACACGTCATCTCTGACAGCGGATTTTGAGTCCGCCGCGTCTACCAATTTCACCACCTCGGGAGAGGAAGTATGTTTGTGTTGCGTATATTAGCGCGTTTGTAAAACTTGTCAAACCCTAAGTGAATATTATCGTTCACTTTTAGATCACTTAAACATTTTTCATGATTTAAGCCAGAAGCACAGCCATAAAAAAGCGAAAAAGTTTATACTAGGCGCAATTTTTGCGGTGTTTTTTTCTAAATATGCAACTGTCTGACTTTTCCTTTGAATTACCTGATGAACTTATTGCCCGTTACCCTCTCGAATCACGTAGTGCTTCGCGGTTGTTGCACTTAGACTCAAAGGGTCAATATCACGATCACATGTTCACCGACATTATTGATCTGTTCGAAGAAGGTGATCTGCTAGTACTCAATGACACCAAAGTCATGAAAGCTCGACTTAAAGGAAAACGTTCTACAGGTGGTGCTATTGAGATTTTGGTTGAGCGCATGCTGAACCACACTACAGCGTATTGTCATATTAAATCGAGCAACTCGCCTAAAGCAGGTGCTGAGCTTTATGTCGGTGCAGATAACATTCCTGTGATTGTCCGTGGCCGTCACGAAAATTTATTTGTGGTTGAGTTTTCACAGCCAATCTTGCCTGTCCTTGAGCAATATGGTCAGTTACCTATTCCGCCTTACTTTAACCGTGAAGCAGAAGAAATTGACACCGAACGTTATCAAACGGTTTTCCATAACCCAGAAAAAATTGCCAGTGTTGCCGCACCCACTGCAAGCTTACATTTTGATGAAGAATTATTAGCAAAGTTAGAACAAAAAAATGTTCAAAAAACTTTTGTGACTTTACACGTTGGGGCTGGCACATTTATGCCAGTTCGTACTGATGACATTACCAACCATATCATGCACAGTGAATGGTGTGATGTTCCTCAAGAAACAATTGATCTGATTTTGGCGACTAAAGCACGCGGAAATAAAGTGATTGCCATAGGTACAACTGCAACACGTGCTTTAGAAAGCGCAGCTCAAGCCCATAGTGGTAAAATTGCGGCTTGGACTGGCGACACGCAAATCTTTATCTATCCAGGCTACCAGTTCTGCATCGTAGACCGTTTAATTACCAACTTCCATTTACCAGAATCTACCCTGCTTATGTTGGTATCAGCGCTATCAAATCGAGACAACATTTTGGCTGCCTATGAACATGCAGTTAAAAGCCGCTATCGTTTCTTTAGCTATGGCGATGCAATGCTGATTGATAAGGTAGAAGTTTAAAAATTAAAATTCTGATCGATATTGTTAATCATCTATACACATCTTCTATGATAAGGATGCAAATATTTAGCAATATCGATTAGCTTTACCAAGTCGATTATAATTTTTATAAGCCTGAATTTTAGATATTTCCTTCATTAAAATATCTATGCCATAAAACCTATCCTTAGTTTCTCCCATCTTTTTATATAACGGCTACATTTAGTAGTAGAACTACATCGCAGAATCAAGGAAAATAGCTCTCTTTTTAGCAGCGAACTGTTTCTTCGCCTCTGCTCGTGTTCAGGATTTTTAGATGAAGTTTGAAAAATTAGGTCAGTCGGGGCGCGCCCGTCGTGGTCGTTTAACTTTAGAGCATGGTGTTGTTGAGACACCTGTTTTTATGCCTGTGGGGACTTACGGCACAGTCAAAGGTATGTTACCGCGTGATATCGAAGACATTCAGGCACAAATTATTTTAGGAAATACATTCCATTTATATTTGCGTCCGGGTCTCGAAGTGATTAAAGAACACGGCGGTTTGCATGACTTTATTAAATGGAATAAGCCAATTTTGACTGACTCTGGCGGTTTCCAGGTTTTTAGTCTTGGCGCAATGCGCAAAATCAAAGAGGAAGGTGTTACTTTCCGCTCACCGATTGATGGTTCAAAAGTATTTTTATCTCCTGAAATTTCTATGGAAATTCAGCAAGTTTTGAACTCTGACATCGTCATGATTTTTGATGAATGTACACCTTATCCTGCAACTCATGAAGAAGCACAAAAATCATTGCAGCTTTCTTTACGCTGGGCAAAACGTTGTAAAACCCATCATCATGATGAGCTCAAAAATAAGAATGCATTATTTGGCATTATTCAAGGTGGTATGTATGAAGACTTACGTGATGAGTCTTTAAATGGTCTTCTTGAAATCGGATTTGATGGTTATGCGATTGGAGGTTTATCTGTAGGTGAACCTAAAGATGAGATGATCAAAGTTTTAGATTATCTACCAAGCAAAATGCCACAAGATAAACCGCGTTACTTGATGGGCGTTGGTAAACCGGAAGATATCGTTGAAGCGGTGCGCCGCGGTGTCGATATGTTCGACTGTGTAATGCCAACCCGTAATGCGCGAAACGGTCATTATTTTGTCACTGATGGTCTGGTACGTATTCGTAATAGTAAATATCGCCATGACCAGAGCCCACTCGATCCACATTGCGATTGCTACACTTGTAAGAACTTTACCCGTGCGTATCTATTCCATCTTGAAAAATGTGGAGAGATGTTAGCGTCTATGCTCGGTACCATTCATAACTTACGTTATTACCAACGTTTAACTGAAGGTATGCGTGATGCATTAGAAAATGGCACATTTGACGAATTTGTTCAGGACTTTTATGCCCGCCGTGGTTTAGAAGTTCCACCATGTCCGGTCGATGAATAAGCCCGATTTGCGCTCAACCTCAAGACAAGGTAAATTGCAAAACGAATTAGGATTATGTCAGGTATCTGACTCATATTTTTTAACTTTAAGGAAATCAAAATGAGCTTTTTAATTTCTGCTGCCCATGCAGCACCAGCAGCTGGCCCAACTACAGGTATTTTGCCAAACATCTTGATGATTGTCGTATTCGTTGCAATCTTTTATTTCTTAATTTGGCGCCCTCAAGCAAAACGTGCTAAAGAGCACCGTTCTTTAATCGAGAGCTTAGGTGTAGGCAGTGAAGTTGTGTTCGCTGGTGGTTTAATGGGCAAAGTGACCAAAATTGAAGGTGACTATGCAGTTGTTGAACTTAGCCGTGGTGTAGAAGTAAAAATTCAGCGTGCCAGCGTAATTTCAGTATTACCTGAAGGCACTCTAAATAACCTTTAATCATAAAACAGTCGTGCTTTAGCACGGCTTTTTCATTTAAGAAGAAAGCGAATGCGTTACCCTGCATGGAAATATTTACTGATTCTGGTTGTTCTGGTAATCAGTACATTATACGCACTGCCTAGTCTATATCCGGATGAGCCCGCCGTTCAAATTTCCGGTGCCAAAGCTGGCACCCAAATTGATCAAAGTGTGGTGCAAAAAGCAGAGCAAATTTTAAAAACAGCAAATATTGCAAGTCACGATAATACTTTTACAAATAATGCTGCCCTATTGCGTGTCAGCTCTTCTGAAGCGCAGTTGAAAGCAAAAGAAGTATTACGCCGTGACTTAGGTGATCAATATGTTGTCGCCCTAAACCTTGCACCAACCACACCGGAATGGTTGCAAAAGATTGGGGCTAAGCCAATGAAACTTGGTTTGGACTTACGTGGTGGTGTCCACTTCTTACTTGAAGTAGATATGGACAAAGCCGTTGCCCAACGTATGGAAACCTCTGCCACCGATTTGCGTCGTCAGTTCCGTGAAAACAAGATCAAATTTAACAGTCTTGCATTAACTAATAATGTGATCACTGTTCAATTTGCTGACAATGCTGACCGTGATGCAGCAATGGATTTTTTACGTCGTAATGGGAATGAATATACCCAACAGGCATTAGCAAGCTCTACAGGTTCTACTTTAAAGCTTACTTATACTGATGTACGTCGCCAAGAAATTCAGTCATATGCGGTAAATCAGAACTTAACAACATTACGTAATCGTATTAACGAACTTGGTGTTGCAGAAGCATTGGTACAAAGTCAGGGTAGCAACCGTATTGTCGTTGAATTACCAGGTGTTCAAGATACAGCTGAAGCTAAACGTGTTTTAGGCCGTACTGCAAACCTCGAATTCCGTTTGGTTTCTGACGCAAATGATCAATATATTGACCCATATACAGGTAAATATAATGGTCAACCTTTACCTCCGGGCACAGAAGTTTTTGCTTATGAGTCTTTAGATAGCGGTCGTCAACTTTTGTTGCAACGTAACCGTATCTTGACGGGTGAGCGCGTTCAAAATGCAAGTTCTGGCTTTAGCCAAGACTCTGGTGGTGCCGAAGTAAATATTACTCTCGACAGTGCTGGCGGCAAGCTTATGTCCGATGCAACTCGTAATGCTGTTGGTAAACGCATGGCGGTATTGTTCATCGAAAATAAGCAAAAAATTACTTATGTCACAGATCCTAAAACTGGTGCACAAACAGAAGTTCGTACTCCATACACTGAATCTGTAGTCATCAATGCTGCAACAGTTCAGGCCGTTTTAGGTTCAACTTTCCGTATTACCGGTTTAAGTTCTCCTCAAGAAGCATCAGAACTTGCATTAATGCTACGTGCAGGTGCTTTGGCTGCGCCAATGTATTTTGTTGAAGAACGTGTAGTTGGTCCAAGCCTTGGTCAAGAAAACATTGATAAGGGCGTATTATCAACTCAAATCGGCTTCTTGCTTGTTGCAATCTGGATGGTGGTTTTCTTCCGTCTATTCGGTTTAATCGCTAACTTTGCACTCGTTGTTAACTTGGCAATGATTTTAACGGTTATGTCATGGATTGGGGCTTCCCTCACCTTACCAGGTATTGCGGGTATCGTTATTACCATTGGTATGGCCGTCGATGCGAACGTACTGATATGTGAGCGTATTCGAGAAGAAATGCTTTGGGGTGCATCGCCCAAACAAGCCATTGTGGCTGGTTATGATCGAGCCTACAACACCATTTTTGACTCGAACTTAACGACGTTCCTTGTTGCTTTCATTTTGTTTGCAATTGGTACAGGCCCGATCAAAGGTTTCGCCGTAACATTGATGATTGGTATTATTTGTTCGATGTTTACTGCAATTACAGTAACACGTGCAATCGTACAGATCATTTATGGTAAACGCCGTAATTTGAAAAAGTTGAGCATTTAAGGAGATCGATGATGACTAAAGTGACTCAACAAGATTCAAAACAATATGGTCGTCCGGATGATGCAAAAATCATCCCGTTCATGAAGATTGCCAAACCTGCGGCTATCTTCTCGATCCTTATTACTTTGGCGAGTATTTTCTTTATTGCAACTAAAGGTCTTAACCTCGGTTTGGACTTTACAGGTGGTGTTTCAGCTGAGCTTAACTATGCTCAACCAGCAAATCAGTCTGAAGTCATTCAGGCACTCGATAAAGCTGGCTTTAAAGATGCTGTAGTGCAAACCTTAGGTAGTAATAAAGACCTACTTGTACGCATGCCAGTACAAGAAGTTAAGGTTGAAGACCTAAGTAATGCCATCACCAAAGCTGTACAGTTACCAAACAATGCCGCAGAAGTTCATAAAGTGGACTCTGTAGGTGGTCAAGTAGGTAATGAGCTTTATGTTCGTTCTGCTGGTGCGGTTGCCCTTGCGCTTATCTTAATGTTGATCTACGTAACCATCCGTTTCGAGTTTAAACTCGCGATGGGTGCCGTAATGTCTTTATTCCACGACATCATCATTATTATTGGTGCTTTTGCATTATTCCAGTGGCCGTTTGACCTTACAGTTCTAGCTGCGGTACTTGCTGTCATTGGTTTCTCATTAAACGATAACATTGTAGTTTCAGACCGTATCCGTGAAAATTTCCGTAAAATTCGCGGAGCGACGCCTCGTGAAATCATAGATATTGCTTTAACTGAAACTTTACGTCGTACCATTCATACATCAATGACCTTATTGCTTGTCGTTCTAGCAATGATGTTCTTAGGTGGTGATGGTCTACACTGGTTCGCTGTTGCAATGTTTGTTGGTGTCTTTGTAGGTACTTACTCTTCAATTTATATCGGTACAGCTTTTGCCTTATGGCGTGGTCTTAACCGTCAGGACTTCATCGTTCAGGTTAAACCTGAATTTGAGGATGAAATTCCTTAAGTTGTCTAAAGTAAGCTTTATAAAAAAACCGCGATTAATTCGCGGTTTTTTTATAAAGGAAAAATTATTTACGGCGCAATGCATCCGAAATTGCTTCAACCAACTGTTGCGAAATTTCTTGTTTAGATGCTTTCTCTAACTCACGCTTTTTCATGTGGTAGTTTTCAGCAAAGAAGACCGTCATGGCATTTTCATCAGAAGCAAAACCAATATCTGCACGAGACACATCGTTACATGCAATCATATCTAGTTTTTTAGCGACCAGTTTTCCTGCTGCATACTCTTCAACATTTTGTGTTTCAGCAGCAAAGCCCACCATAAATGGACGTTTTTCCTGACCCGCAATGGTTGCCACAATATCTGGATTTTTCACAAGGGAAACATTCAACTCATCCCCTGCCTTCTTAATTTTATGCTCGGCAACTTCTGCTACGCGATAGTCTGCGACTGCGGCAGTTGCAATGAAGATATCACAGCCTGTTTCTAACGAGTCCATACTGATATCTAACATTTGTCTTGCAGAGGCAACATTTACTCTTTTTACACCATTCGGTGTATCTAAACTTACAGGTCCAGCAATCAGAGTCACTTGTGCACCAGCAGCGTAACAAGCAGCAGCTAAAGCAAAGCCCATTTTACCAGTACTATGGTTCGAGATATAACGAACAGGATCAATCGCTTCACGCGTTGGCCCAGCGGTAATAACAACTCGCTTTCCAGCCAATAACCCAAATTTTTCAGCGATTGCACGTTGAGCCTGATGGAAATAGCCAGCTACTTGCCTTGCAATTTCTTCTGGCTCTGGCATACGGCCTAAACCGACATCACCACACGCTTGCTCACCCGCATCCGGCATAATCACATGCACGCCATCTTCGACCAAGGTTTGTAAATTTCGCTGTGTTGCTTTGGCCGCCCACATTTGCTGGTTCATGGCAGGTGCAACCCACACAGGAGATTTTGTTGCCAAAAACACTGTACTGAGCAAGTCATCTGCTAAACCATGCGCAAATTTTGCCAAAGTATCGCAGCTTGCAGGCGCAACCAGTAATAAATCAGCCCAACGTGCTAATTCAATATGTCCCATCCCAGCTTCAGCCGCAGGGTCTAAAAGTTCAGTATGAACGGGATTACCAGAAAGAGCCTGAAACGTTAGTGGGGTAATAAATGCCTGAGCACCATGTGTCATGACCACACGCACGTCAAAGCCATAATCTTTAAGGCGACGGACTAAAATGGCACTTTTATAGGCAGCAATTCCGCCAGTAACAGCTAAAACAATGTTTTTATGAGGAATAACACTTAGATCAAAGCTCACGAACAGGATACCTTACTGTTGCAGTGGCGCTCACAATAGCATTAAATACGCGCAGACCCAAGATTGATTGGGCAAACAAAATAAAATTTTAAGCGAATTATGCTGGGGAATATGAATACTTCTATTAAAAATTGGCCCGAACAAGAACGGCCAAGAGAACGGTTATTACAACAAGGTCCTCAAAGTCTCTCTGATGCAGAGCTACTCGCGATTTTTCTTCGCTCAGGTTCACGACAACATTCAGCAGTCGAACTATCACGTTTACTGATTCAGCACTTTGGTAGCCTAAATGCAGTATTTGATTCATCTTTAAGTGAGTTAACTCAATTTAATGGAATTGGAGCAACAAAATATTCACAATTACTGGCAGTCAAAGAACTCGGACGGCGTTATCTCGATCATCACTTTCAGAAAAATAATCTCAGTCTCCACTCTTCTGATTTAGTTTTGGATTATTTGCGCTACGAATTAAAAGGCGAAAAACAAGAAGTCTTTGCCGTGCTCTGTCTAGATCCAGAATTAAGAAAACTTCACTTTAAAAAGTTATTTTTTGGGTCAGTTCAACATTGTGCGGTTTCAGTCAATCAAACCTTACGCTACGCCCTACAACAACATGCTTGCCAGCTCGTTATTGCACACAATCATCCATTTGGTTCGGCACAACCTTCTGCTGAAGATATTGCCTTAACTCAGCAACTGGAACATGCCTGTCAGCTTGTCGAAATACGTCTTTTGGATCATTTTATTATCTCACCAGAAGGAAGCTTTTCATTTGCTGAACAACAACTGCTCAACCCTGCAATAATATCAGTTCAATGATATTGACAAAGGGTCACTAAGCCTAGAAGATCAAAGCAAAAATAGTGACGTTAAAAACAAAATGATTGTTCGTGAGCAGCCTAGTATTTTCAAAGTATTATTCTCTTGGCGAGGGACAATTTTACCCAAAATTTTACCCTCTCTAGGGGTCGTTATGCTGATTTCGGCAATCATTGGGGGCGTAGAATATATCAATCTTTATCGCTTTCCAGAGATTCCTTTGGTTGGCTTTACTCTTATTGGCGTCGTACTTTCTATTTTCTTGGGATTTAAAAATACTGCATGTTATGACCGTTGGTGGGAAGCCCGAAAATTATGGGGTGTTTTAATTGCAACTTCACGCCATTTTGACCGTGACTGCCGAATTTTGACTCAAGCCCGCCGTGAACGTGTGATTCAGCATGTGATTGTTTTTGCTAACGTGTTACGAGATCGTTTACGTCGTCAGACCGCGAACCCAACTGAGCTAATACAAACCAGTGGTATGAGCCAGCAAGCACTCACCCAGCTCTATCAGCAAAATAATGCCCCTCAGTACACACTTAGCCTCATTCACTGGGAATTATTGCAAGCGCTTAAAGAAGGTGAAATCTCAGACATCATCTATGCACAGATGAATAGAAATGTTGCAGATTTAAGTGTCGTGCAAACTGGCTGTGACCGAATCGCCAATACACCTATTCCATTTGCCTATTCAGTTTTGCTCAATCGCACTGTCTATTTTTTCTGTTTTATGTTGCCATTCAGTCTTGGTTCATTGCTTGGGTTAGCAACACCCTTACTGGTGGGAATTTTGGCATATACATTCTTAGGACTTGATGCACTCAGCTCGGAAATTGAAGAGCCTTTCGGTACTCAAAGTAATGATTTACCTTTAGATGCCATGGTACGTAGTATCGAAATTGAACTTTTAGGGACTTTGGGGAAACCTACCCCACCACCAATTCAAGCTCAAGATAATAACTTGTTGTAATGGCTTAGAGAAAAAGTTCCCAAACACCTTGCTGATTAGCCGTTGGTTTAGGTGTATTCCCCAGTTTAATCCATGGCATATTTTCACCATGAAAATCACTGCCAATCGATACGGCTAATTGATATTGCTCAATCATCCGATCAATCATCTGGCGAGTAGATAAAGTTTCCATCGGTGGAGGTAACTCAATTGCATCTCCACCTGAAGTTGCGAACAATTCAATTAAATATCGAACGTTAGTTGCAGATAAATCATAACGAGTCGGATGTGCTAAAACTGCCAACCCTTTACTTTCGTGAATCATGTCAATCGTTTCTTTTAACCCTAATCCTTCAAACTTTACAAAAGCACGTCTTCCCTCTTTTAAAAAACGATCAAATGCTTGTTGAGGACGGGTTACAACTTTTTTCTCGACCAGTGTTTTAGCAATGTGTGTTCTGGTGATGCGATCTGCCTGATCTTCTACTTTGGCAAGAACATCTTCATAAATCTGAAAACCAATACATTTTTCTAATAAATCGCAAATTACTTTAGCTCTTTGCGCTCGTACTCTTTTTTGTTGTTCTAATGCTTCTAAAATTGGTGCTTCATTTTGCATGTTTAAAGCAACAATATGTACGCCATAACTCTTCTTCGTTGTTGGACGTGACCACTGACTTGAAATCTCTGTACCAGAAATGATTTTTAAATCATGACCTTGTGCAGCAATTCTAGCTCGCTGCAACCCATCCATTGTATCATGGTCAGTTAAAGCCAAAGTATGCAAATTCACATCTATAGCAGCTTGCACCAGTAATTCCGGAGACAAAGTTCCATCAGAAATATTGCTATGTGTATGTAAATCTATGCCTTGCATCTTTTATACTATGCCATTCACCAAACCTGATCAGATACTCTAACATGAAAGCACTTCTGGACTTTGTTCCATTAATTATTTTCTTCTATTTATATAAAACAGTTGATCCAACCGACACACAGCATCCTTTACTTAAACTGATCGGGTCTGCTGGTGGTGCCGATAATAATAATATTCTTGTAGCGACTACTGGCTTAATTATTTCAATGCTTGTGGTATATGGTGCCCTATTTGTTTTCCAAAAATTCCGTCTAGATAAACAACAGTGGTTTGTATTGTTTATGACTGTCATTTTTGGTGGCATCACTCTCATGTTAAGTGATGATTTCTATATTCGTCTGAAAGCTGCAATTTTGAATTTGGTTTTTGCAGGTGCATTCTTAGTTTCACCTTGGTTTGGTAAAGATCGTAAGCCACTCATACGCCGTCTATTTGACCCTATTTTAGAGTTAAGTGAAAAAGGTTGGAAAAATCTAAATTTCGCTTGGGCAGTCATGTTTGTAGTGATGTCTTGTTTACATATCTTCTTCGCGTTTTTATTTCACGGCGGAAAATATTGGGGTGAATTCACTGCATTTGGTGACATGATTGTCATGTTTTCATTTATCATTATTCAGTTCATTATTTTACGTAAACATTTTAAGTCACCTGAAGCTTAAAATGATTCCTGATTGATTACAGAGATACGATTACATGCCTTTTTTTGTTCTAAGCTGTACCGATAACGAAGGAACTTTAGAAAAACGCTTGGCAGTACGCCCTCAGCATATCGAACGTTTGCAAAAACTTGATAATGAAGGCCGCCTTGTTACAGCGGGAGCTATGCCAAAAGACCCTAATGATCCTCAAGCAGGTTTTTATGGCAGCACCATGATTGTTGAATTCGACAGTCGCGAAGCATTAGACGAATGGTTAAAAGAAGAACCATTTCTCAAAGAAGGCATTTACGCTCATATTGATGTAAAACCGTTTAATAAAGCATTTCCAAAAGGGTAATCATATGCACCCTGCAATCAAAAGCTTTCTCGGCTTGTGTTTGATCTGTTCAACTGCTAATGCAGTTGAACCTGCTGCCACACCAGCAACGACTCCACCAAGTGCGCCTTCAACTCAGGCTGCGAATAAACCAGTTCCAACAGCTGCTACAACGGCGTCGACCGCAACAAAACCACTCACGGCTGAGCAACTTGCAAAGAATAAACAACAGCAAGATGCGAAAATCAAAGCTTTAGTTCAAGATCAGGCATCTCGTTTAAAACAGTTAGAACATGCCAATCTTGAAGCACTCTCCCAGAACCAAGAGTTACAGTTAAAAAATGATAGCCTCTCTGTTCAGGTTCAAGTCTTACAAAGCGAACGTAGTGCGCAAATGTTTTTATATGGCGCGGTTACCTTAGCGGGTGGCGTATTGCTGGGTTTCTTTATCTCTAGTTATATCCATACAAAACGTCGACGCCAGTGGTAAATCCAAGCGATCTATTAAACTAAATGAACGTATCAAACCGTATACAAACAGCAGAACTGGACTGGGAATTAATCGATGGTATCGAGGTTCCCATTTCCAAACAATTTGGTGATGTCTATTTCTCTAAAGATAATGGCTTGCTTGAAACACGGCATGTTTTTCTAAATGGTAACGACTTATCAGAACGCTTAGCCAATCTAAAAGATTTTGAATATTTTAGTGTAGGAGAAACCGGTTTTGGTACGGGTTTAAACATTCTTGCACTCTGGCAACTTTGGCAACAAGTCCGTCCTAATAATCAAAGCCATTTACATGCCATTAGTGTTGAAAAATTTCCATTAAGTAAAGCCGACCTCATTCGTGCTTTAAATGTATGGGATGAGCTTAAACCACTTGCAGATCAGCTAATTGAACAATATCCACTACCTATTGCTGGATGTCATCGTTTAAGTTTCCCTGAAGAACGTTTTAGCATCGACTTATGGCTAGGAGATGCACAAGATATTTTCCCAAGCATGGCTAAAACTAAAGCAGTAAATGCTTGGTTTTTAGATGGCTTTGCACCCTCTTGCAATCCAGACATGTGGGAACAAAATGTTTTAAACCATATTGTTCGTCTTTCTGACTATGGCAGTACATTTTCCTCTTTTAGTGTCGCTGGTGTTTTAAAACGGGGGCTAAAAGCACATGGTATTAATATTTCTCGTCCACGTGGTTTTCGGCATAAACGTGAAATGCTCAAAGCAATCTGGAACCCACCTCAATCTGATGATGAGCCCTCCCCATTAGACCTAGTTCACTCATTGGGTAAGGGACAACAGCATATTGCGATTATTGGGGCCGGTATAGCAGGTTTAACTACGGCGTGGGCATGTGCAGCGCGTGGACATCAAGTCACCCTATATGAGCGAACAGAAGCATTATCTGGCGCCTCTGGAAACCCTTTAGCCCTGCTTAATCCAAAACTATGTCCAATTGAGCAAAGTCATGAACATCTCATGACCTTAAGTTGGCAACATGCCTTGAATTTTTATAAAAATTTTCAAGCATTTCGCCCACTAAAAATACAACAAATCGCCTTAAAAAATGCAGACGAACTTCTCGATCTTGTAAATCAATATCCAGCTCAGGTTGTTACCCACTCAACAAACTCACTTGAAACTGCCTATTCTAGTGTTGTACTTACCGAAGCGGGTTCTGTTTCACCACATCAATTACGTGATGAAATTTTGCAACATCCCTTAATTGATCTAAAAATTGCCAATATCACAGCACTGGTTTCTTTTGAAAATAAAGTTCAATTGCAGACTGGCAATGAAGTTATTGCAGAGGCAGACCATGTTGTTGTGTGCTGTGCGCGTCAAAGCGCGACTTTTTTTGAAAGCTATCCGCAGTTAAAACCAATACGTGGGCAAGTAAGCTGGGTTGACAATACTTTTGCTCCTCTGCCTTTACAGGAAGCTTATAGCTATGGCGGCTACTGTATGCAACTTAATGCTTCACAGATGATTTTAGGGGCGTCTTTCTACCCAAATCGTGAGGATCAAGAAGTAGTGCCAGAAGACCATGTGCATAACTTTGAATTAATCCACAGCGTATTCCCTGAATATGCACAACAATTGCCTTCTACGACCACTTGGCAAGGCCGAGCATCTATCCGCGCACAAAGCTTAGATTATTTTCCTCTCGTTGGGAAAATGCAGGAGAATAGCCGAATTGCTACTTTTGCTGGTCTTGGTTCTAAGGGCTTCTTATTTGCTCCGCTATGCAGTGAGATCTTAGTTGCCCAAATGTTAGAAGAAGCTTGTCCAGTACCGGACCGCTTATTACAAAAATTGAATCCGCAACGATTCCAAAAAAAAGTAAAACCTAAAAAGCCTTATTTCAAACCACAATAGTTCAATTCCATAAAAAAGCACCCGAAGGTGCTTTTTTTTATGCGCCCTGCTCTAGAGGCAAGCCGGCATCACGAGCTGCACGTGTCCCCCCCATCAGCACGACATATTCACGCGAGGCATCGAATCCTTCTAGTGTCTCAGCTGCACGAGGAGCTTTGCTACCACCACCACATAAAATATAAATCGGCTGACCCGCAGAGACCTGGTTCAAAATATCAGCATTCAAATCATTAATCGGGCGATTTACCGCACCTTTAACATGCCCTTCTGCATAAGCATTTGTATCACGGACATCCCAGATAACAGCATTTTCTGGGAATTCAAATGTTGTAATTTCTTGTTTACGGATCATTGTGCACTCCTTTGATGTAAACAACACTTGGCAAATGAAGAAAACCCTCTTAGCATCTCAAATATTCTTTCCCTTTGTAAAGGTCTAAACTATGCCTTCTTTCGATATTGTCTCTGAATTAGAGATTTTTGAAGTTAATCATGCTGTACAGAACACACAAAAAGAGATTGCAACACGTTTTGACTTTCGTGGTCATGATGTTTCAGTCGAAATAAACGAAAAAAATAAAGAAATTAAAATCAGTACCGAAAGCGATTTCCAGTGTGAACAAGTTTACAACATGTTAGAAAATCATTTTTATAAACGTAAAATTGATGTACAAGCTCTAGACCCGCAAAAAGCTGCTGCTTCAGGCAAAAATTTTGTACAGGTCATTAAACTTAAAGACGGTCTTGACTCAGATACTGCAAAAAAAATTAATAAAGCCATTAAAGAAAGTGGCGTTAAAGTGCAATCTTCTATCCAAGGCGACAAAATTCGTGTAACGGATAAAAAGCGCGACACTTTACAACAAGTGATGAATTTTTTACGTGAACAACAATTTGGTGTGCCATTACAGTTTAATAACTTTAAAGATTAATCTCTTGTCGTGACATTTAAAGCTAAGGTAATTCCATGTCTCAATCCAATCGTCTATCAAAACTGGTAAAAGCGACTTCAAAATTCCCTAAAGGTATTCGGAGTACACTTTGGAGCAAGGCGTTTGGTCGTATCGTGCCAATGGTGGGTACAGCAAATATTCGCTATCTGGAAGTAGACTCAAACCACGTTACTGTCCGTTTAGAAAACCAAAAAAATATGCAGAATCATATTAAAGGAGTCCATGCTGCTGCTATGGCTCTTTTAGCAGAAACTGCGACTGGTTTCCTAACAGGTTTACACATTCCTGATAACCGCATTTTATTAATCAAATCATTGCATGTAGATTATTTAAAAGTGGTTGAAGGCGGTCTGACTGCTACAGCGACGTTATCTGCTGAACAACAAAAGTTTATTGCAGATAATGAGAAAGGTGAACTTGTGATTCCGGTTACTGTGATTGATGATGCAGGCAATGAACCAATCCAGTGCCAAATGCTGTGGGCATGGTTACCTAAACGTAAGAAATAAAGATATAAAAAAGCCCAAATTTAAATTTGGGCTTTTTTATTATTCACAAGATGCTAAAAACTTGTGTCTCGCTTCTTCAGGAATCTGACGCTTATTACCTTTCACATCAACTGCTACAAAGGTAAAAACTCCTTCGGTAATGCGTATTGGCTCACGAGAGTCATCATGACTATCCCAAACTTCAATTTGCATCTGAATAGACGTATTTCCAACTTTTAAGATTTTGGTATAGCAGCTAATGACAAAGCCAACCTTTACCGGAACCAAAAAGGTCATTTGATTAATGGAAATCGTAGCACAGCGGCCACGACTGAAACGTTCTGCGTGAATTGCTCCAGCCAAGTCCATTTGTGACACAATCCATCCACCAAAGACATCACCACTCCAGTTTGTATCGGCTGGCATGGCAATCGTTTGCAAGGATAAAACCCCTTCTGGTTTGGTATAAGCTTCTGACACCTTAGCTCCCGAAATTCGTTTGAAGTTGTTGATCAAGCCACTGTTGTAATTCAGGCGCACGTAATGCACCGCTAATACGCGCGACCTCTGTCGTTTTATTCATTAAGACAAGTGTCGGAATACTTCTCACATGAAAAGCTTGGCTCAAGCGAGGAGATTCTTCGGTATTAATCTTAGCAAAAATAACGCCTGGATTCTGTTTTGCGACCTGCGCAAAATGTGGCGCCATCATTTTACAAGGTCCGCACCATTCTGCCCATAAGTCTATGAGAATAGGTAGATCACTATTCGTGATGTAGTTACTAAAATTTTGCTCATTTAACTCAATAGGTGCAAGCGGTAGTAATGGCTGATGACATTGCCCACAGCTTGGTTGCTCAGGAAGTTTTTCTTCCGGAACTCGGTTTTTTGCACCGCACGATGCACATACAATAATCATTTACACCACTCCTATATGCTGATGTAAAAATTCTAATTGGGTTATCACTGCTTTTTCAAACCATGAACCGTGATAAATATCAAAATGTTTCATATCCCACTCATGATAACTCACAAAAGGCGCAATATTTGTGGCAGCTTCGCGGCTTGATTCAATAGGAATAAGGGAATCTTTTTGGGCTGCAATAAATAAAACCGGAATATTAATCTGGCGTACAACTTGAATTGGACGGTATCTCATCAAATTAAAAAAGACACGGGCTGGGACTTCCCCACTCCAATAATAGTCAGGATTTACAATCGATAAATAACCATAATAGCTATCAGCTGTAGGCATAAAACATAAATTATGTTGATCGACGACAGGTAATCTTTTGGGATTAAGCCCCATTTTTGATCCCATATAGTCCTGACTCGATAATTTCAATGCTTGAGGATAGCGCTGTAAAGGATAAAGCTTGGCAGTTTCAGCTCCATCGACATAAGGAATTTGTACTAAAATTGCCTGAATATTTTTTAATTCAGACGCCAGACTTAGCGCATATCCCCCACTTAATGAAGTCCCCCACAACACGATCCTTCGATTATCCACAAGCTTACAGGTAGAAGCATATTGAATTACTGTCTTCCAATCTTCTAACTGTGAGTTGATGGAGACCATTTCTCTTGGCTTGCCAGTGCTCCCACCCCAATAGCGATAATCAAACAGAATAACAGCGTAACCTGCTTGAGCGAACCGCTGAGCATATTGGATTAATTTAAATTGACGCAACGCAGCAAAACCATGGGCCATAATAATTACGGCAGATTTTTTATTTGTTTTTGGAATATAAAAATCAGCTGCGATCGTTTCCTGACCACATGGAACATATAAAGGCTCAACCGTATAAGCGTGCATATGTGCTCCGTTGAAATAGAATATGAATAACCAATTTTAAAATAGCTTGATGATCATTTTTAAAATTTACAGCTCAGCTATAAGACATAACTTTCTCAGTCAGAACAACACACGAGTGTCTTGTATCTCAGGTTAGGCTTAATGCTATGATACAGCATAAGAGGTTTTGTTAAATTTTGGAGTGACGAAATGTCAGAGAATGTTGGTTTCGCAGGTCAAATTGGTCCAGAGCATGTTGACCAAGTTGTAGAAAAAGGATTTAAATCGATTATTAATAATCGACCAGATATGGAAGGCGGCCCAGAACAACCTACAAGTGCTCAAATTGAAGAAGCAGCACGTCAAGTAGGTCTAGACTACGTTTATCAACCTGTTGTAGCTGGACAGATTACAGAGCTTGATGTACGTACTTTTGCAAATCATTACAATGAGTTGCCAAAACCTGTACTGATGTTCTGCCGTACAGGGAACCGTTCAAACAACCTATATCAATTAGCAAAACAAATGGATTTGCTAGACGACTAATTTTAAGAAATTAATATTTTATAAAACCCTATTTCTTCTTTAAAGTAGGGTTTTTTGATAACTTATTTTGCATATCTCTGCACGAATTCAACAGAACTAAAAATAATATTCATCTAAAGTGTTTAAATCTTTTTTAATCATTTATTAATTTTTATGAATAAATTTATATTCGCACTTTTAAGCTGTTTAATTCTTACAGCATGCTCATCAATGCAAGTAAAACCTACAGTTGGAGTAACTATGGGTACACGAATTTAAACGGATGGCTTTCCCACAAATATAATGAGCAATCTCATGAAATATATGTTATTTTATAAATCTAAAAAATTATTTTAAATAACTTATCAATTTTAATTGGGGATAATGATGAAACTTACTCATGGGGTATGTGGGGTTACTTTGGCTGCTTTTTTGACAGCTTGTGGAGGGGGTGGCGGTGATGGCTACTATAACCAAAACTCAAATTCTGGCTCTACAACAACACCAACCACACCATCAACAGATCAAGAGTTGGCTACTTCTGTTTTAAATAGCGTAAAGCAAGAAGGAAAATATTTGTTTGGCGCCTATGATCTTAACGATGAAAAGCTATCAAAAGGTTACATTGATCACGCATTAGACACCTTCGCCCAAGGTCCACTCAAGTTAACATTAGATATTCGAAAAGTAGATCTTACCAAATATTCTGATCACTATCGCGAAAAATGCTTTCTAAAGAGTACTACAGACTACCGAGCCTGCTACGTATTTAAAGGTGAAGAAATTAAAGCCTTGCTCACAGGTTATAATGACTGGGACTTTGATATTACTGCAGATGATCTAAAAAATATTAAACTGGCAAGCGATAATACATCTCCAAATTTAGAGGATTATCAATCAAATACCAGAATTTATATTTTTGAAAATGAAAATAATGATAAAAACTTCCAAGATGTAACAATTACTGGAGCCTTTGCATATCCATTCCAACAGTCATGGGGACTGGAACAAACCAAGCAAAAAAGATTTGTATTAATTAATTCAACAACAAGTGATTATAAAATTACTACAACTACTCTTGTTCAAGATCCAGAAACAGGCCAACCAACTGAAAAAGAAGTTACTACCGGCGCAATGAGTGTATATAAAGATAATACCTCAACAGATGGTGATCTCTACGTAGTTCAGGGCGGTTCTGGTTTCAACGTACTTATCAATGATAACTCTAATGTTCCTTTTGCAGAACCAATCTCATTTATCGTGAACTCAACAGCAGGAAACACAAATAATGCGACATATAAGGTGAGTCAATCTGGCAATCAAATCCTAAGCTTACCTAATATTAGCAGCCTTGAAGGAAGCCGTGTTGAGAATGAAGCTCCAACGACTAATACACAAAAATTTAATGGCAGTATTTATCTAGAAGGAAAAGATATATTTACCTTTAAACAAAGTATGAACGGAACCACTTTGAACTTTAAACATTTAATTAATGGCATAAGTATTGAAGGTCAATCTACCAATCAAAATGGCACCGTATCAACTAAATTAAAAAAACCTTTTGAGCAAACCTTTACATTTTAAAGCTAAATAATTAGAACTAAACCCTCTATTGATGAGGGTTTTTCTATATATTCTATTTATCTATTAAAAATAGCTGAATGAAAAATGTTCGATATTATTATCATTGGTGCAGGTACCGCTGGTATTAGCGCATATAAAGAAGCAGCTAAACACACTAATAATCTTTTAATAATAAATGATGGGCCATGGGATACGACATGTGCTCGTGTAGGCTGTATGCCAAGTAAAGTCCTCATCTCTATAGCAAACCGTATGTTTGACATTCAAAATGCTCAAGAAGTTGCTTTAGATATATCTGCAAAAATTAATACTGATCAGGTTATGCAACATGTACAAACACTACGTGATCGCTTTACAGGTGCAACATTAAAAGATGTAGATCAATGGCCGACTGAGCATAAAGTTTCTGGTAAAGCACATTTTATTGATGCACAGACTGTAGAAGTTAACGGGAAACAGTACCAATCAAAAAGTTTTATTCTGGCGGTTGGTTCAACTCCTAATTATGATCAAACTTGGAAGCAAGAACTCGGTGATCAACTTATAACAACAGATCAAATATTCGAATTAAAAACACTACCTAAATCTATTGCTATCATTGGTAGTGGTGTAATTGCCCTCGAGATCGCACAAGCCTTACATCGTTTAGGGGTAGAAACCACTATATTTGCTCGCAGTAAACGAATTGGAATACTGACTAGCTCAAAACTTCAACAACTTGCGCAAAAAGAGCTAGGGAAAGAGTTAAAAATTCTATTCGAGACTTTACCAAATGAAGTTAAGTGTAATTCTGAAGGTGTCATATTAAATTATAAACTTGAAGAAAAAGAGAAAATTCTTAAAGTTGAATATGTTCTAGTTGCAACAGGCCGTTCAAGTTTGCTTGATACTTTAAAACTAGAAAATATTGATGATTCTTTTAAAGATATTAAGTCATTACCTATAAATGCAACAACCAAGCAATTAGAGACCTATCCAATTTTTATTGTCGGTGATGCTTATACCTCAACACCATTACAACATGAAGCAGCACATGAGGGGAAAAAAGTTGTTCATAACTGTTTAAACTACCCTCAAGTCAATTCAGTTAAGACTCTTACCCCATTAGGAATTGTATTTAGTGATCCAGAAATGGCTATTGTTGGACAAAGCTATAAACAACTAAAAGACACTGGTATAGACTTTATTACAGGCGAAGCTTCTTATGAACGGCAAGGTAGAGCTATCGTCCTTGGAAAAAACAAAGGAGGCATTGAGGTTTATATAGAGAAAGAAAGTCAGAAGCTTCTCGGTGCTGAGTTATTTACAGAAGCAACAGAACATATGGCTCACCTATTAAGCTGGATAATAGGTGAAGGTTTAACTTTAAATGATATTTTAGAGAAACCCTTTTATCACCCAACTCTAGAAGAAGGTCTTCGCACTGCTTTAAAACATGCACGTAGACAGTTGAAATAATCAATTTTAGAAGAGCTCTTTTAATAAAAGTTGGCTCTTCTATACATTAAATTGTTTTAATTAATTCATTTGATGGGAAATAACAGCAACTAGTGAAGCATTTTTTTCAGATGAACTAGTATATATCCATGTCTCTAAAGCCTTTCCATCTTTAGAAATAATATAATTTGTTGTAGTCAATTTTTTATCTTTAGATATTTCCTTTTTATAAGTTAAACCAGTAGATTTGGGGGGCAACCAACTTTCTAAACTCTTCTGAATTTCAGTTGAGTCTCCTTTATTTATAAATAATGAACATACGCCATTATCGAGTTGAGTAATAACAAACTTTCCTTCTGAAGAGTTTATCATCCAAGCGTTCCCATTATAATCTTTTAAAAAATGTACAGCATACTCTTTAGGCATTTGAATAAAACCCATATTTTTTGCTTGTTTATTTATTATTTCTGGATTTCCTCTCGAACTAACACAAATATTTAAAAAAGCTTTTGTGCTGAATAAACTTTCTACAGTTTCATTAGCATAGATAGATTTACTACCCAGTGTTATAGCTAGCATACAGACAAATATTTTTAATCCTACAAATTTCATTATTCATACTCTTGTTATCATTTTAAGGTATTTGGTTTATATCATAATTCATTCCAAAATATTCTAACATTTTGAATTTCCCAGGCATAAAAAAACACCCTCAACTGTTAAGTTGAGGGTGTTTAGAATAATGAGCTGGCGATGACTTACTCTCACATGGGAAACCCCACACTACCATCAGCGCTAAGAGGTTTCACTTCTGAGTTCGGGAAGGGATCAGG
>RCUL01000050.1_pt1 | contig 137037 bp, 153 predicted proteins | sample 2167521 | NCBI WGS metagenome assembly RCUL01 (sample SAMN09932745, study PRJNA488358) | compost metagenome | feature: garden; material: soil; isolation source: compost soil in acetic acid-enriched culture | place: Germany: Experimental Botanical Garden Goettingen | collected 2016-01-27
GGGCTTGTGAATCGTCGAAGTAAAGAAAAACAACTTTTCTTAAAATGAAGATAGCTACTACTTTATTATTGCAGTGCATCTTGTTATCAGGTTGCACAGCGCATTCGATTTCGACAAATGTTCATGTCACTGTATGTGTGCAGTGTGTGAATTGAAAAAGCCCTCATTGAGGGGTTTTCGTATAAGAGATTTATGTTAAGTACTCACTCTAAAGATATACTTGATAGCTATAGGGTTTTTTATTTAAAGAAAGAACCAACAAACATAACTAATACACCAGGTAACATTCCTAAGAAGCTTGCTGCCTTTGCATCCATATGATTATTTACTTTTTCACTTAATACATGAGGACCAATAAACGTCCCTACAATACTGATGATTAACCCAATAAATATTAAAAAATCTCCCACTGCCTTTCCTTCCTTTTTTATTTCGTATAACAGCCATTATGCTAAATGGGTTGAGATTTAGTGAAAAATTACACCATTCTGAAATAAAATAAAAAATTTTGATATAAAATAAAAGCAATATTTTTTTATTTATATCAACTGCATATGAGAGAATTTAACATAAAAAGCTTAGTTGCCAAACATGCAATTATTTTTAGTTCTACAGATTCTGAAATGTCTATCCATATTTTTATGGAGCCATTTATCTACCAGGATGAGATCGTAAGTCCAATAATTCGCTTAGATGATATTGACTTACCATCAACAAAACTTTGCAATTTGGTTAATAAGTCTTTGACTTTTACTCAAGGTGATTTAAGTGGTTCGATATATTTAGGTGGTGCCCATCACCCTGTAGATGTAATAAGTTTAAGCTTTTTTCTAAGCAGGCAAAATAAATTAACTGTTCTAGTTAAAGGTATTTACGACTTTGATTATGAGGGTCTAGATGGTGTAGCTAATGAAGCATTTGTATTGAATACATTACTTAGTAGTTGTGATGTTAATGAAGACTAGCGAAATGAATCGGAGTTTTAGTCCTCATTTAATTCTTCTAAAATTAACCTTATACGAAATTCTTGAAATTTTACATTGAGCATCAATATTTAATATGAAACCATGATAGGGTTCAGCGCACTATCATGGTTTCTTTGTGATTATTTCACGTTCCTTGAGCGAAACTTAATCAAATTCACTAAAACAAAACTGCAGCGCTTATGAGTAAAATTAAACCAATGATTGTTAAGTAGCTAGCTAGTTTATTTAATTTTTCGCCTTCTTTTTTCTTACTGAAAAGTTTTGATAGCGAGTAATTCTTAACGGGTAACTGACACCATGGATACCAAAAGCATAGAAAGCCCAAAGTTCTCAGGATGCCTTGTAAACTCACAGATTCAAATAAAGCCATCATGCTAATTCCAACGCAGATCAACCCTAGAATAAATCCAAACCAAGATTTGATGAGGCGGGTGTCGTTAAAGTTTGTTGATAAATCGGTCATATTATATTTTATAAAGTGTTATTAAGAATCATTATTAATAATATCAGATTAGCTATGTTTTTGAAAAATAATTATTATCTAGATAGTTCAGGATTTTGCATAAGTGGAGCGCCGTGGTGAAGAGCGATTAAGTTTAAATTTACCTGGTAATCCTGAAATCTCGGCCGAGAAGCCGCTTACTCTTGTGGGGTTTCGCGAGGGGATTGCGGGAGATTGGATTATTGAACAAGTGACTCATACTATTGATAAGTCACTTGGGTATAGTTGTGGGGTTGAGGCAGTGAAATTACTCACCATTTGATCCTCTTTTCCCAGAGTAGACTTTCATTTTATGTGTTAAATTTGGTCTCTCCATATCAGTAAGTGCGTTCTTTTATATATGAATCACAAAGCTGCCAGAGACAGATGTTATTGCAATTTTAAACACTGAATATCACCCATTGGATTAGGTGCTTTAGTCAGAATTTTTTCAATTTCAGGTTGAAGTGTCATAGCCTTATCTGAAAGTTCTTTTACATCTGGAGGTATTTTGCTTCCTGATTTAAGTTTTACAGCTGAGTATTTCTCAATAAATTTATTACTTACACATAAAGAATCTAAGGCATTGATTGTCATGGCACTATTTTTTCCTTCCGAAAGTGCTTTAAGGTCCTCAGATAAATTTAAGCCTAAAGTGTCGTAAGTAGTTTTCATTGCGTGGGCCTGATAACTAGCAAAATTCAATAACTGATCATTAGTTTTTGAAATTTGATTAACCTCATCATAAGCAGCGCTAAAAACAAATTTTGTATAATACATTTGATTAAACTGTGCATAGAGGGAAGCTTCTCTTGCATTTTTTAAATCATTCTCGACTTCCTGTTCAGTCAGTTTATTTGAGTTGTTTGCCTGACTGCAGGCTGCTGTAAGACTAGCAATAAGAATAAGTAATATTTTAAATTTGTTCATTGTTTAATTTCCCATTTTTCGCATTTCTGCTAATGGTCTTTCATAGCCATCAAATGCTGCCCATAGAAAACTACATGCAGACTTCAACAAAATTCTTAGCCGTTTTTTCTTTACTATCTCTTAATTTGATGACCTTTTTTCTTTCTACATAGAGTCGATGTACGTCACTTAGAGTTTCAACTTTAAGATCTTTTCTATACGTCTCATCAATTTTGCCTACATAATTTTCCATATAGACCATCATCCAGCATATCGTATTGAGATCTGCATAATCGAAACCATTGCGGTCTAAACCTTCCACCCAATCAGGATATTCTTCACTTAAAAGACTACGAGCTGTTTCCAGCTTTACGTATGTATTATTAAAAAGCGTCTCTTTTAATGCGGGGTCATTAGAAAAGTTTTTATTAGCTTCGATAAAAACTCTGTAGTTATCAGTTGCATAGTTTTTCAGATCTACTTTTACAAATTGGTCAATATCATCTTTATCAGATGATGCTTTACAAGACGTTAAGAATAAACATGAAATAGCTAGTACGGGGATTAATGTCATTTTCATAGTGAAAAACGGTTTTTAGGTGGGGTGTAGTTGTAGTTTTGAATATATTGAGAAACTGTTGCCCTATCATATGAGCGCCCGAAGACATTTTGATACATATATTCATTAATTCCAAAAGGGCCATTATTGGTAAACACGGCCAAAGCATTTGCTGCAAGAACAGGCTTGCTTGCATTTGATAATGTTAAATCAATGATTTCACCAAAATTTTTCTTAGCAATTGCCATTCGAGCAGAAAAAGAATCTTTAGCTAATTCTATGATCATTTCTGCCCCTTTATTTCTTGAATGCTTTTGTGTATACAAGGTGAACTTTAAATACATCATTGTATGAAAAGAATAGCGTTCTAATAATGCATCGCTAAACTGGCGCAAGTCATATTCAAGCCCAAAGCGAATTGCCAAATCATGTTCAAAGGGATATTTCTTTTTTACCCAGTCCCATTGAGCCTGGTTCATCATAAAAGTGTAAGGCACCGTTGTATGATAGTTAAGTACTTTAACGATACTATTACAAAGTAAAGGATCTAATAATTCATCTGCATGGCAGACTTTGACCTCATTATCTAAGGATGGGATTAGAGTTGGTGAAAATATTCTATCTTGTGTCATTTTTATAATCCTTATAAGGGTGGTAACGGTTTTGAGGCATCAATTGTTTGAAATTCGACTTCATCAGGCGAGTTAGCATTGATGACGTGAGTTTTACCTTCTTCGTCTGTCCATCCAGTTTCTACTTTTCCATTCTTCTTATAGATGATCGAATATGGAATTTCACTAAACGTTCTCTGCGTCTGTTCATCCTTTAATTGGAATTGTATTCCATATTCTTTATTCGAGTTGTCCTTTACAAAGCTATCCTGTGCTGGCGCCATCGTTGGGGGAGTGCTTTGGTCACTGCGAATACTTCCACCATTATCCTGAACAACTAAATTTTGTTTTGGTAGTAATTTACAGCCACAAGACAAAGAATCATTGACGCGTGCTGCGGATTTACCAAAGATCTGCATGTGCGGATCACCGCTTATAATTGTTGAAACGGTTTTATGTTTTGGACATGTCGCCTTATCTCCAACACATGCGACAGGGATGCCTTCTATCAAGAACATGTTGTTGCCTGATATAACTTTTCCGCCTCCTGTTGTAGGACAACCAATCACGATATATGGCGTAGCCACCTTAAAAACCCTCTTTAAGAATTATTTGGGTAGCATGGTAGCAAAGACTATTTAACTATACAGACTATTCTGTATAGTTATTGCAAAGATAAAATCAAAATTAATTACAGATACTTAACTCTTTGGAATCTCATAATCCTTCGGTATTCTCACAGTCTTAACTATTTTTTTTCTGGCTTTTTTTATCAAAATTTGATCTCAAATACACAACATTATCTAGCTCAACCTGAGAAAAACTACTTCTCCACAACCTTTGCATCCCGCCAAAATCCACCGCGCTGATGGGCTAGCAAACTTTTCCAGCCTGTTTGTCCTGATTTTTTGCGTTGTTCATACCATTTCTGTGCTTGCTGTTGAGTAGAAAAGTTAGCGCATTTTTTTGCATAAACTTGGATGGAAGTGAACCCTAAAACTAAAATAAGTAAAAATTTCATAAATTATTTTAAAGTCAAAACATGAGCTGAAGTCTAGCAAGACTTAGCTTATTTACTCAATTAATCCAAAGAAAAAATGTTAAAAATTTAGAATACTTGACAAATCATAACTTAATCCTTAAAAGGAAATTAGAATGTCTTTATCAGACTTTAATTATTTTCATAATAAATAATTTGCGTAGTATGCAAATACTGTCATGACATAAAAGGGGAACTGAAATTAATGAAAAGACAAAATAGAAAATTTGAAAAATTTGATGCATTTGAACTTTTTTCTGCTTATACAAGTAAATATTCAATTAATATTCAAGATGAGGAGTCATTAAAAACTTTTTTAAAAGAAATAAGGAAAAGTATAGAAGGATCACAGAAAACGCCAATAACAATACATGGTAAGCGTATAGAAATGCTATTTGCTTATGTTGCTGGTGCTTTGGGTACAGTAAAACTTGTGAAACAAGAAGATGCTGGAAATTTGTTTACAGCAAATCTAGATGTAGAAATGCCAGATTACCGAATTATACTTAATAATAATGAGCAAATATTAGTTGAGGTAAAAAGTTTTAACTCTAAAGATCCTCATAAGAAATTTGAATTACAGAAAAAATATTTTAGAAAGCTAAAAAATTATTCTGATCTTATGAATATAACACTTTATATTGCAGTATATTTTAGGCTTTTTAATCATTGGGTTTTATTGCCAATTCAAGCATTTAATGAAGAGAGTGATAAATATACGATAGATTTTATTCAGGCGATGGCACGTTCAGAAATGTCTAAAATTGGAGATTGTATGTTGGCTACAACTCCAGATATAGAAATTAGAATTCTTACTGATGAGGAAAATGCCCATCAATTACCCACTGATAAAAGGAATAAAGTTAATTTTTTACCTAAAAAAACTGAAATTTATTGCAATCGAAAGAAGTTAAATACTGAGCTAGAAAGTCAACTAGCAATATATTTTATGAGATATTCTTCTTGGGAAGAAAAGATACATGAATTGATTATTGAAAATAATAAAGTCTATGGTGTTCGGTTCGTTTATTCAGGAGAAACACATGATGGACAGCTTTATGCGCATTTAGGATACAGAAGCTCAATGATATCTGAATTTTTTAAAACTTTAACAATTAAAGATGACAAAGTTATTGCTACGGAATCTTTTTTGAACCCATCAGAATTTAGTATTCAGATCCCTGATGATTATGAAGAAAAATACAATGATTTGCCACTTTGGATATTTATTCCATTACCAAATTACGAAAAATTAAAAAGAGTTGAGATTCTTTAAGTATTTCAACTCTTTTTATTCTTTAGGATAAATCAATATACATATTTAAATTCATCCGAGAAACTACTAGCGGTTACCATTTTTTTCGCTTCTGAATTAAGCATATGAAATTTCTTTAATTTATCTAAAGTTAATACTTCATCAATAGCAGAAAGTTTTTCTACATCAGGATTATTTGAATATTTTTCAATGTCTATGTCTAAATTTAATGGGAATTCTATAAAATTATCTACAAGATTATCATCATCTCTGAACATATTTAATAATTTATAATTATTTAAATTTTTCAAAACATATTGTGAGTTCATATAAGTCATATTGTTATCTATAAAACTATCAAAAAATATATTGCTATTTGCATAAGGTTTTTTTTGTAAAATTTCTAAAATTTTTACTTTTTCCATTTCTTCTATTTTTTTTAAAGATTCAAAACTATTGGTTAGTATTTCAATAAATTTATTAATTGCCATTAACGGATTGTATTTTAATAGGTTCTTTATTTTTTCTTTCTCTAATATTTTTAATGATTTAACGTAATCATACATTAGTAAAATTATTTTCATCGCTAATATATGACGACTACAACCTCTCATCCAATCGGCTTTAATAGAATACTTGTAATGGCTTTCAATAGTTTTGTAGATGTTATTACTTATACTTGACATCAATGTTCCTCCCATATCTAGACACAACCCCATAATTGCAGAGCATAATCTTAAGTTTTGTACCACATTTAAACCTAACTTAGAGTAATGGATATTAATTAATTTTAATAAAATGTTATACTCGTGATAAATAGGGTTGTTCATGAAGTTTATATAATTTTCATCAATTTGCTTTGTAATTTTTCGCCTAATAATTTTATTTTTTATTTGAAAAATATCTGCATATTTTGATAAATATTCATTTGAAAAAGCATGTGACTCTAAAACTGATAACATACTAACAGGAACTGAAATTGAGGAATTTTCATAATTTAATTGGATTTCTAATGCTACACCAACATACTTATCATAATGATAAAAGTGTTTGTAGTTGCTAACCTTTCTATAATCAAATAATGAGTTTTTATTTTCATTGAAACCTCTATGCATTTTTAGTACTTCTGCATAGTTTAAAGAAAATACATATAACGCATTTTTTTGTTCTTCAGAGTTTTTTTTACTTAGAATGTAATTATTTTTTCTAATATTAAATTCTAATCCCCAAATGCTGCTAGTTAAATCTAAAAAATGAGTCTGTTCATGAATTATTAATGATTTGAAATCTATTATTCTATATAAGTGGTATTCATTTTTTATTAATTGTATGTATTCATCATGTTTATTATTCTTTAATGATAATAAAAAACTTGAAAAATCTTGCTCGCTATATTTATGAATATAGCTTATTAAATTCGTAAAATAGATTTTTCCCTCGGCATCAAGGGTGCTAGCTGAAAACATTATTACTCTCTTCGCTTGAATTTGGAATTATAGTCCATTTCAATATGATTGTTTGGTTCTAAAGTAGTAGTAAATTTATACTAATGAATTTTACTATCCTGAATTCTAATCCCTAAAACTATCACGTCTAGGAATAGAGTACCAATAGCGGATCTTTTTCCCATCATTCAAAGTTTCAATATTGATGATTTTATATTGTGGATGACGATAAAATAAATCAGAAATCATAGCCGTCACTTCTTCTTGTTGCTTTGCAAGAGGAACTTTTCGTGTATCTTCAACACAACTAATGTCATTGAAGTAAATAGAACGACCAGAGTCTGCTTTAGTATTTAGTAAAGCTTGCTCTAAGATATTAACTATCTCCCCATTCATAGTTCTATTATTTGATTTAGATCTTTCTTCTAAGATAGATTTCAACTCTTGTGATAACCGAATTTTGAGTTGTGCATCTTCAGTCATTTAAAAAACTCCATTTGTCGATAGAAAGTAATTTATCAGATTGACATGTGAACCACAATGGTTTAATTTTGGTTTAAATATGAACCAAAACATTTCATAACCTCAAAATGAGGTTGTGAAAACTTAAAAGGTTCAATGCAAAAAAAGCCCCTACAACTTGGCGGAAGGAGGGGCTTTCTATCTAAACCCTGCAAGGAGATTAGACATGAACAGTCTATCATTTAATGACATGAATTTTAATCCAGTTAATCAAAATGATGATCAAATTTGGATAACATCATCTGAACTAGCACAAATGCTTGGATATTCACGACTAGATAAAGTAACTCAAATCTTTAATCGTAAAGCTGATGAATTTACATCTAAAATGACTAGAGTCATTGAAAACCCCTCTAACGTCAATTTGACGTTACGGATATTTTCTTTACGTGGAGCTCATTTAATAGCAGTCTTTGCCCGTACACCAGTTGCCAAAGAATTTCGCAAATGGGTACTCGACGTACTGGAAAAAGAAGTCCTGCAACAGAAAATTGACACTCGAGTAAAAATTAACGCAGAACAACAAGCCATCCTTAAAGAAATAGTCGACCGACGTTCCGATGGCAACACAAAGAAACGCACTGAACTCTGGGCCAGACATAACAAGCACTTTCGCATTCCACGTTATAGCGAACTCTTGGCCATGCACTTCCAAGACGCTGTGGACTACCTAGAAACTATGCAAATTAAAGCAAAAGGGGATATTCATATAGATGAAAACCAATCTATAGAAATGCTCTGTGGTCACGCTCGGCTGTTTCAAGCATGGTGGAATACCCATAGTCCAGCATTGGCCAAGCTGAATCCGCAACTGGTCTATATGCTGCATGACAATATGTTTTCTATGACCTATGCCATATCGGATCTATGCAAAAAGTACAATGTAGAACTGCCAGCTTATGACTACCAACATATGTTCGAGCTGAAGACCTTTCCACATGAAAGGTACAATTTATTGAAGTGAAAATGACCGCCTGAGAGGGCGGTTTTTTAATGCTCATTCAAATTTCTATAAAAAAATATTTATTTTTAATTACTTGCAGATAAATAATTGTTCTGTATATTAAATATACACATACTATAAATAAGGGATTTATTGACATGAAATTAAAAGCTTGGGCAATTCCACTAGATATGCCAGTACTTAAAATGATAGCAGACCATACTTATGTAACAAGTTCAGACGGTGATGAGTGGGGATGCTGGGGAAGAAGTAGCGGTGGAAGAAAAATTTGTGAAAAAGAAGCTTCGAAAAAAATTACAACCTGTATCGCAGGTGATAATGGTAAAGCAGGTGTCTTAGTATATGGGGTTAATGGAGTATGTCACCAAACTGCAAATAGATTACTAAGAGATACGCGTGCAACAGTTTCAAGTGCTAAAGGCTATGCAGCATCGTGGGCTTTGTTTGGGCCATATGGAAAAGTAAGCCCCGGTGGTATTAAAGATCCATTATGGATTATTCGTGAGACAAAGTGTGGTATTAAACCATGGTCAATAGACCCTTTATGGATATCAGAAACGGATACTACAGATCCTTATTTTGAAGGATTGGCTACCGTATATTCTCAGATTTATGATGGTTTAGAAAAAGGTACAATTTCACTTGATCAAGCGACTCTTCAATTGCAAATGGGCGAACTCTCTGCGTTGGTAGGTAGTCGACTTAAGACAGATTTAGGGGCTGATAAAATTAACGCATTAGCTCAATATAGAAATGAACTTGCGAAAGAATATGAAATGTCCATGCTAACAAGTTCCGGAAATGAAGCTTTAATTGCAAAAAATGCAAATACTGTTTTAAATAATTTCTTAGCAAAGGCAGCTACAACTTTAACCCCTGAAGAATATGAAGCGATTTTTGACTGTAAACCTGGTGTCGAAGTAATTGTTGTTGATCCAGAAATTGCTGCCAATAACGTTGAAATTAAATAATTTCTAAGCACAATGATTTTTTAAATGTAAATGTTCTAACTAATAACAAAGACCGCCCTTAGAGGCGGTTTTTTATATCTTGTGCTCGAAGACTACAAGCCAACTTTTAAGACAAAATACCTATGAGCAATTTGAAGCAAAAGCCCCAAAAAGCTGTAGAGAAATGATGTTCTAAATTATTGATTTTATTGGGTCTAGTTTGGTAAGAAAGTGACTAAAATACGCTCAAAAATAGGCAATGAAATTGTTATATTCTAAAGGCTTATATCGGGTTTTGACTTCATCTTGACATCGTAGAGGTCTCCAGTTCGAGTCTGGATATACCTACCATATATTTATCAAAGGTTTATAAGCGAAAACAGTAGCTTATAGGCCTTTTTTAATGCCTGCTTGGTGCAGCGCTTGCTTTACTTGCTGTATTAAATATCGCAAATAAAGCTCGTTTTGTGTCATCATTGTGTCAGGATTTGTGTCAAAAATCGGGTCAGAACGCTTTAAATAAAACGTTGAGCTCATTTTTTACATAACTTTACAAACATGGTGAGCAAGCATGAAATTACCCAAGCCTAGACAGCGTGGAAGTAATTGGTCTGTATCAATTATGGTCCATGGCAAAAGAGAGTATTGCACAAGAGATACCGAGCAGGAATGTTTACATTGGGCAATGAATAAGCTCATTGATGCTAACTCAACACCTAAAGAAGAAATAGAAGCCAAGAAAAAGACTGTCACCACTTTTCATGATTTATTCAACATGTATTACAAATCACATGGAAGGGATACTAAATCTAAAAAGTATATTCGTGAGCAGCTGGATTCATTTGAAAGAAGATTTGCAGGATTAGCCACTAAAGACATTACAGAAGTTACTGCTCAGGATCTAACGCACTGGCGTAACAAAAGACAATCTGAGGTATCAGACGGCACTGTATTGAAAGAGATCTCACTTTACAGCGCAGTATTCACTTTTGCTCAAAAAGAATTATTTTTATTAAATGAAAATCCATTTTTCGGATTAAAGAAACCTAAAAAGCCAAAATCACGTAACAGACGTATTCTCCAGTCTGAAATCGAAAAAATTATTGCCGAACTAAAATACGAGGTTGGCCAACGGCCAAAAATAAGTAGTCACTATGTTGCATGGGCTTTTCTATTTGCTATGGAAACTGCTATGCGCCGTGGTGAAATACTTTCGATTAGAAAGAAGCATATGTTTGAAGACCATATTCACCTTGAGGATACAAAGAACGGTGAAAGTAGGGATGTGCCTTTAACTAGACAGGCAAGAGAGCTCTTATCGCTAATTTCACATAATGATGATCGATTGATCCCAATGACTGAGAATGCATTTAGACTTCAATTTGAAAGAACGAAAGCAAAAATAGGTTTAGCAGATTTACACTTTCATGATACCCGACACGAAGCGATCACAAGGCTTGTGAATACGAGAAAAGTACCAGTTGAGATTTTGGCAAAAATTACAGGGCATAGAACTATCAAAGTGTTGGTCAATACTTACTACAACCCTAACGTTAAAGACATTGTAAAAATGCTGGATGACTAGACGCTAATTTTTGCGTCTAGCCCCACCAGTTCCACGTTTAGTCTTAGCGCTGAGGATGCCATCAGCAATTTTGGGATTGTAGAGATATTTGCCTGCGGTACCTTGATTGAATTCCTGTAGTTTTCTACGAATTGTATCTACGCTCAAATTATACTTTTGAGCCAGTTGAGAAGCTGAAAGTAGCTCCGCCTCAACTTCTTTCAGCTCTTTGACAATACCACCACCAATATTCTGTCCAAGCATGACTTGTGGAGGTGTGTCTGATTCAACTGTAATGATGTACTTTAATGCCCCCATTAAAACACCTCCTTTAATTCAACTTCTGACTTGGGTCCCTCATCGGGATACCCCCAATAAACTAAAATTTTGTACAGGGCAGAGGCTTGCTCCGCCGTGAATGTTTTGGTTGTGCCTGAATTACCAATGACGAGCGGTGCAAATTCTTCAGCAAGGTCTTGGGCTATGTGTTGGAGGTTAGTCAAGACCTTGCTCCGTTTCGATTTGCATCACGAATTGCTTTTGCCCATTCCTCTATTTTTTCAATTCTTTGAGCGCGCCATTCAGGAACAGACTTTTCGCCTTCAATGTTCTCAACAATGAGGATAGAACAAAGGGTAATAATCTCATCGGCTGCTTTTGCGGTAAGTTCACTCATGACTTTGCTCCTGTGATTCAACCAATGCTTTTTCAAGGATCGGCTTGTGTTCATAGAGATCAGCAAAACTATCACCCCCCATTTGCCAAGGGTCAATGTCTTCATGCATCCAAGCTAGAGCGACTTTTAAGGACTCCTGAGGCACTAAAACAAACTCTTCAGGCACGACTTGGGCTTGTTTCCGACTAAAATTAATAGCCTTTTTCCACATAGCCCAACCAGTATTCACGCGATGCCAGATTTCAGTCGCATCCTCTTCTAAATCCGTGTTAAGACCATCTTTAATCACGTAGTTCCCTTGCTCTATATCAAAATCTACATATTCAAAATGACTTGGTAACCAATATGTAGCTTCAAAGTTTGGCAATTGCTCAGCCCAAAATTCCTGTTTTTCTGCCAAAGTTGGTATTTTTTGAATTTCCATCACGCCACCTTCATTTCGATATAATTAGACTCTTGGTAATTCACGTATTCTTCATACAGCGACTGACATGCTGCATTACCCGTTAAATCATTCTTTACAAACACGTAGCTCAGCGATTTCTTTGTACCTTTGCCTGAGAAAGTGCAACTACCATCAGCCAGCACTTTCTTTACATAGCCCAATAATTCAAGCCAAATCATGAAGGCAAGGGCATGCTTGTTTTTAATTCTGAAGATCATCGATACCCCCACGTATTTACAAAATTTTGAATACAATCCTCAATCCCAAAGAGGTTGATGTTTCTATAAGTTCTTACCCGCCCGTTGTGCTGAATTAACAGCACACGGGTAATAGAAGAGTAGGTGTAGCTCATAGAGGTGCTCCCACTGGACCAGCCCCATTTTTCAACTCAAAGCGACGTCGCTTTACATAGTCCATTAACTTGGATTGGATATCAGGATGGCGATTGAATACTTCGACCTCCAGACACTCCAACTCAGTAAAATCTTTGGCATTTTGGATTTGCACCATCAATGAAGGTGGTTGTGTTTCAGTGGTTGTGAATGCACTGAGATCCTTTAAACGATTATGAATTTCGTTAAGCAGCGGCTTGCGTTGTTCTTCGGTCCATTCACTGGTGTATTTAACGAGTGCATTTGCTTCTGTAGGTGATTGAGCATTTGAAGCGCGTTCCATTAACTCTCTTAAAAGGGTTATGTATTTTTCATCAGCTTCCAACTGCTCATTAACACCTTTGACTTGATCTTCCGCATCCTGCTGTAACTTTGTAAGTGCATCTATAGTTAGGTCTTCAGTTTCAGCTTTTGGCGTATATTGCTCTGGATCTAACTCAATCAACTTAGCTTCTACCAGTTCAAATAAATGCTGAACATGTTCTCGCTCAAGATAACCATTTGCAGAGAATGAGTAGCGTAGTGATAAAACAGATTCAACTTTTACACATTCATTGATTTGAGTGGTAAATGACGCAACAATTTTCACTGGATCCGTTTCTATTTCATCAGTCGAAACATCACCCGACTTTTCACTGGAAACTTGAGCCTGTTCATCTTGTTCTATTGGATCCTCTTTCTTTTTACGAGGTGCTTTTTTAGGTTTATCAGTTGGTTTCATGAATGTATGAAAATCAACGACTTTTATAACCAGTTTGTTTTCGATGCCTAGCAAACTTTGAAAGGCTTTTGCTTGCTTTTGAGCATTTTCAAAGTCTCGTTGTACTGAACCATTTTTTACCGCCAATACCAACTCTTCGTATTCAGGAATAAACTGGCCTTTGACAATGCTTCCAGTATTCCCAATTAGAAATATGTCTTGTCCTTCCTCCAACTCGTCGAGCGAGTAAGGTTTTAAGAAGGTAAAACCATTAATCGTAATTTCATCAATCTTGATGCAAAACTCATAACCCGGTTTAGCAAAAACAGTGGCAGGGAACTGGTCCAAATCATCAAACTCAATGAGCTCGCCCGCGATACGGCACATGATATTTCGCCCAGCCATCATTGCTTCAAAAGCTTCAGTACCATTTAAAATGTTCATGCTGTCCATCCCTCCATATCTGACTTTGCTTGGCAAGAATTTAGAATTTGTTGTTCGTACTTAGTCCCTTTGAAAAAATCAGCAGGGTGTTGAAGTTCAACTGCACTTTGTGCCTTTTGAATCACAGCTAATGCCTGTTGGTAATCTTGTTCCAGCAAGGCATCTTGTTCCTGCTGAAGCTGTTCTTCATTTGCTTGCTGTGCCTCAGCATTCCGCTTAATCATCTCGTTGAGTGATTTACAGGTTTCATCAAACTTTTGCTGTTGAACATCATGCAAACTGTTTAAGCCGCGTTTTGTGCAGAATTTCTCAATATCAACACCCGCATTTTTCATTAACTCTTCAAGTTCTAGGTATTGGTTACCATCAATACAAGAATCAGCAGAACCTGATAGAAGCCATTGCTTAAGCTGAATTCCATCATTTTCACTTAGGACGCGTGGCTCTTCAAAAATACGCGTACGGTCTTTAGTTTTGATAGCGAAGTTGTCGTGTGTAATATCCAAGACTGTCGTGAACTCATATTCAATGCCATCACGTTGTTCAGCCTTCATCCCAACCTTTTCAACTTTCTTCTTACCTTTGCCATCTGTAACTTGAACGGTTTCCATTTTCGAGCGCAGCGTCACGATAATATTGATACTAGACTGCAGCATTGCATCGATAAACTTACGGTGGCGAGGTGTCACTTCACTCCATGCGCCCCAGCTATTACCTCTAAATGTAGTGCTAGCCAGCTTATCTACAATTTCAAGACAGCCTCCTACACCTGACCATTCATGAGTGATGCTATCTATGATAAGAGTGTCAAAACCTGCGTCTTCTGCGGCCTTGATAGCACCTATGAATTTTTCAGGAGTGTAGGGAGGCTGCAAGTTCGCATGTTCAAACAAAACAACATCATCATAGAGTTCAGCACTACTATTTTCTGTATCGGCAACAGCGATACGCCCACCAATACCTTTGGCAATAAGCAGAGCACCCATAGTTTTTCCAGATCCTGTAGGGCCAGCTATAGCAAGACGTAATTTGGCATTTTTACGTTGAGCTTTCTTAAAAAATACAGTCATGATTAAAGCCCCTTATGCCCAGAACAGTGAGCCTTTAGCTCGTTTAAATGATTTTGGATAAGAACGTGTGAGTGACTTCTGAAGGCGAATAGCCATAGTTTTTCTTTGTTGGAAAGCTCGTTCGCGTTCAAAGTTTTCACGAATCCAAGGTTTAGCTGCATGAACCTCAAGCGTGATTAACTGCTCAGTACCATCTTTAATGACTACATAGATATGGCGACCTTTTTCAAAGTAGGTTGAATGTCCTAGACGCATACGAATGTTGCCTTCGTCATCTTGGCTGATGAACTCAGAAAACTTTTGAGTAGAGGTAGTCATTAGCCTGCCTCCACTAAACGATGTTTTTCGATATAGCCTTTGATGAGGGCATTGAAGTTTTGATGGTCGATATGGTTTGTGAAGTCGTTGTATGGATTGCCTAGGGCATCTGAAACAGTCACTTTGTCTAGGTTGGTTACGTCTACAGAAGTGAATTCACTACCCGGTACGCCGTAGCTGTCTTCAAATGCTTCAACTTCAAAACGTGCGGTAACACGGAAACCATCTAAACGAATAATCGCTTCGCCGTGGTTATCACCAGTCATGTGTAATGCAAGGAGTTGATATTCAGAAGGGGCAACGTTGGCAACTATTGGTTGAGCAGCCTGTGGTGCGGTTTTAAACCCACAGCTAAGCACACCCATTGTTACAGTAGCTACAACAAGAGTTATCTTGATGGTATTGAAAGGGGTTAAGGTTTTGTTCATAATTGATCTCGCAATTTGCAAAAGCCCTGATCCCGTCGAAAGTGTCAGGGCTTTTTATTGTTTGTGAGATTATTAAACCTTAGATTTAATTTTCATGCAACAAAAATTAAACCGTAGATTTAATATTTAATTAAACCAATAATTTAAAAATGTAAAAAAACCCGCTAAAAGCGGGCTCTTTGTGAACTTTAATTTCTATCTTCTGATGCGCTTGAAAACCTGTTTCCACCAGTATTGTCCAATAATAAATACGCCTTCTGCTTCAATTCGTTTAGGTGAATAGTATTCATCAGGATATTGGTTTTTATCTGGATTTGCTGAAGTGGCTTTAAAACCACCTTTGCCTTCGTCATGCCAATTAGAAAGGTATTTGATCTTTGTATCATCACCAACTTGGAATGCGTAAATCTCACCGTCATAAATTGTCTTAGCAGACATATCAACGGAAATTGCTTGTCCATCCTTTAATTTGGGAAACATACTTTCCCCGCGAACCCTAAAAACCTTGGTTGTGGATGGCTGTACATTACATTCCCAAATTAAGTCTGTGGGGAATAACATCTTCTTATTACTTGATTTTTCTAGATTTAAATAGCCGCCTCCTGCACTAGCAAAGACATCATCGTAGTAATCAATAGGAATATATCCTTCAGGCACGGGATCGTCTTCATTATAGGTAATTACCTGCATGTCAGCATCTTCGGCATTACTTTTTTCGGGTTCCAGCATTAACCCTGAGCCATCTAAGAGCCAACCAGAATTTACACCAGTCAGAGTTGCCAAAGACTTCAATGTGTCACGACCGATTTTCCCTTTTTTCCAATTAGATGAAGCCTGAGCTGAAAGACCAAGCTTTATAGCCGCGCCAGACCACGATAGGCCCGAGTGTTCTAATGCACTCTTAATTCGATCTACAAGATGTTCCATAGCAATAATCATAACAAACCATTGGTTTAATATTTTAGGGGTTAAGTTAAGCAGATTGAATCAACCATGGATTGAATATATATTAAATCTATGGTTTAATTTTTTCAAAATAAGCGTAGAGATACTTAAATTGAATCCAGTTGAAATGGAACTAGCAAAATCAAATCCAATTAAATTCGCATTTGATGCGGTTGGTGGAAGAGCCAAAGCAGCATTACTCCTTCATCGTACTTATATGGCGATGAGCAAGATGGAAAAAAAGAAAGTATTGCCTAGAACTGAATATACGGGTGAAACCAAATATGCCGAAGTTTTAGCAAATAACAGTAATAAAAAATTTACTGCTAAGTGGCTTCTTGATGCTGCTAACCCGAGTAATCAATCAGAACCTGAAAAATCTAATGTCTAGGAATTACATATGAGCAAAGTATCTACCGAACTATCTGCAAGTGCTAGAAATAGCATTTCACGTGTCATGCGGATCCTTGCAAGCACTAACAATGCTTATGTGGCTGAGTTAATAGGCCTTGATCCTACGACATTTTCAAGAATGAAAAATGATAAAAAATCCAATGGCTTGAGTGACTTTGAAAACACTTGCGCTGCATTGGATGCAATGGGCCTAAAAATTGTACCAAAGAAGTACAAGTTAATTCACAAGGAAAAGCTCGCTGCATTGCTTGCTATGGCTAAGGGGTACATGGGACGACTTAATACTGTTGATGATCTTTTTCAGGATGATATTGATGACTTTGGAATTGATATTGAACTTGGATACAACGAGAAAGAAAAAGCCTGATTTCGTGGATCAGGCTTTTTAATTCATTAATCATCGGAACCAATGAATATGAGAACAAATTTAGCACAACAAGCAATCCAAGACAATGAAGATGCCAATTTCATTAAAGGTGATGTCGTTGTTTTAAATGATCTAAAACTTTTGTCTGTAACTGAGCTTTTAACACTCCATGACTTTGATGGGGAATTTTGGACTACGGATCACTCTATAGGCCGTGTATCAGAAAAAGTAATCCGTACTGCCACTACAGCAGAACTACAGGCCAAGCGCCGCTTATCAGCAGCTGAACAAGCCTTAGCGGAGGTTCCATGATTACCAACAAGGCCATTCAAAAGAAGCCTGAGCATAAGCAGATGATGCAGCTTCAATCATGGTACGAGCCAGCACTCCGCACTTTAGATGGATTGCTGGAGATCCGTAGGGCAAATCTACGCAAAGTAAACGGTGATGAAAAGAATGCTGCCGTCACTCGCGACGAGTTTATGGAAATGCTGATCAATGAACATCGTGTTTCAGTTTGGTATGCAGGTGAAATCATTTCAAGCCTGCATCGAGCAGGACAGATTTTTATGTTTGGGCGTTTCATTCAGATGAATGATGAGGTAGGTGAGTTGTGAGCTTAGATGCAACGATTTGGGTATGGAAAGTACGCCAGAAGCAAAAGAAAGGCGGCAGCTTAAAACCACTTAAAAAGCTCGTTCTTTTATCACTTGCCGACCGAGCAAGTGAAGATCATTGTGCCTATCCAAGCATGGCGCGGTTGGTGGAAGATACCGAAATGGACCGTAAAACTGTGCTTAAAATCATCGAAGAGCTGATAGAAGATGGCTTAATTGTCGATACAGGTGAGCGAAAAGGGCGTACAAAACAGGTCAAAGTTTATCAATTACTGGGTGTAAAGGGTCGGGAAACTATCCCAACAACGGTACTCTTAAACACTGAAGACACTGATTTAAACAGTCCCAACGGTGGAACAGTTCCAACAACGGAACAGTTCCAACAATTCCATGAAAGAGTCCCAACAATTCCGTTAAACAGTCCCAACGTTGGGACACGGAATCTTTCAAAGAATCTCTCATTAGAATCTAAAAATAAAAAAGACTGGCTTTGCTCAAAAAAACTTCGTGAAGAAATTACTTTGGCCGATGACAGCATCGATCCAGAAACCTTCATGACAGCGAAATGGGTGAAACGAGAAAAACGCGCCTTTGAAATTTACAACCAAGACAAAACCATTTGCGATGAACTTTTGAATTTCTACTTTGCAGATTGGCTGCTGCATGCCTACCGAACCAAGTATTCCCAAGAAACCAAAACGGGATACGCAAAAACACCTGCAGCAGAACCGAAGCAACTCACTGACAAACAAATCTCAGCGTTCGCTCAGAAACTTGCACACCTGCCTGAGTTTGCGAGTAAGCACAGCGCACCGGGTGATTCATACGAACAACTGGCATCACGAATCAAAATCAAGTTGATGAACCCAGCACAGGCGAAGAAATGGGAAACATACCTCAAGCAAGTTGGGTTTACTGGAACGCTTATGGGAGCTATAGCATGAAACAGCAAAATTTTAGTGCAAGACAAGCTGTAAGACAGGGTGAACGAATGATATTGGTTTTGCAGGAGATGTTAGCTAAACGGGGTAAGACCAGTGTTGTCGATGTGCAAGGCATGATGGGTATGACCACACGTACAGTCCAGCGCTATTTAGATCAATTGGTTCAAGCTGGATACGTGTTACGTGATGATGCAACACCAGCAGGATTTATTCCTTCTGAAAAGGCCAAGCAGTTGTTTGAGGTAAAAGTGTGACTAGCAGCTACACCATTGCTGAATACAAAAAGATGATCGGTATCAATAGACCTAAAAGAGGATCTAAGCGCCCAAAGCTTAAAGGTGAAAATGTACAGAGTGAGGGTGAGGTGATATTGGCCACAGCCCTGAGAGCTTTAAAGATTGAGTTTGAGCAGGAGTTTAAGTTTCACCCTACACGTAAATGGAGAGCTGATTTCCATTTGAAAGGCAAAAAGATATTAGTCGAAGTGGAAGGTGGGATCTGGAGTAATGGAAGGCATACAAGGGGTAAGGGGTACTTAGGAGACTTAGATAAATACAACGCAGCAACAATGATGGGTTATCAGGTAATACGGTTTAGCACCGAGCAAGTAAAAAGTGGCAAAGCGATTGAGCAAATAGAGAAGATGGTAGGGGATTTGGGATGAATGCAGTTATGGCAGATAAATTTGAACAATTTGAATGGTTGACTCATGGCATTACTGCGAAGTCACCAAACTTTGAGCCACAAGCTCATGGCACTGGAGAGAAGCCTTTGAATTACGAAGATCGTTTAGGTGCCATTGCTACAATGGATACGCAGTTGGCGAAGTCGGTTACTTCATTAATTGTCTTTGATGGTAAGTGTGAAAGTGATTATGAATACGTACGTATGCACCTGGTAAATATCATGCTTCAAAACGCCGTGGCAGATAAGAAGCGAGAGCCTGAACAAATTACCATGAATCACTTGGCTTACTTGATTGCGCGTATGGTAATTGATTTCTCTTTAGATCCCCAGCTTGAGAATAACTTTACTGCTCAAGGACGTTTGTATTATGCAGGGATTAATACCATGCAGATGAACGTTGATAACTATCGCATGACTTGGAAGCAATACGAAAAGCTAATGATTATAGCGATAGAGTCAGCAATTAATGAGGCGGCGAAATCAATTGATCTATACAAGAAGAATACTTACAAAGAATTAAAGGCATAGGTATTTCGTTTTAGCGAAGACTAGGCTATAGTTTCACTATACTGGTCGTACTAAGGTTTATCCGAGACCAAGACTTAAAAGCTCGCCAAGTGGTGGGCTTTTTTAGTCTTCTGTAAAAGCAATATTAAGAATACCTTTCTTGATATAGTGTGTTTGCTAAGTACTGAATATGGGTGGTTAATATTATGATAAAAATATCATACCCAATATTTATTGCATTAAAGAATGCATATGATATTATTTTGACATAACTTAAATACCAGATATTTTAGAAGATCCCTGATATTTAAGTATGTCCTAAACAGCTAGTTACTAAGCAATTAAGACTACTAAAAGCCAAAAAAATGTAATTTTTTTGACATTTAGCACCAACAACACACTGTCCATGTTTTCCAGGACCCAGACAGTGATGTTGTATAAATCGTATAAAAGTAACACTCTATCAAATAATTTACGCAATTGTTTCCTCCTTAAATTTTGGAAATAAGCGAGCGCAGTTGTCTAGTTACAGCCTTTTAGTTTTTTGCTTAAATTTCAAATTAATTAATCATTTACATCAGTCTTTTTCTCCAAAATTGACTAAAGATTATGTATAACATATCTATTATATTTATAGAATAGATGTGTTTAAGTAGAATAATTGATATGTCTTTATGTTATTGAATTTTATTCATTTTATTTTTTATAAAACGACTAGTTGTATTTTAGTAGATCAGTTGCCGAGCTGATTAATATCGAACTATAGGCAAGGATGTGGCAGATAACCACATCCTTTTTACAACATGGTTTTAATTCCTTCGTATTTGACTCCTTTAAATTGGTGGAATTATCCCTATTAAAATATTGGGGATGATAGATAGCACATCTAGTGTCAGCCCCTCATATTCCAGAATCGATATTAAGGAGAAAGTTATGATCTATTTCCTTCGTAAATTATTCTGTATTCATGCTTATGAATTTGATTACGATCCTGACTGCGGATACACACAAGAATGTCGAAAATGTGGAAAACATGATTAAGTAATTTTCTATTTTTGCCGAACGGATTACGGCACATAAAACCCCGCTCAATATGCATTATTGGCGGGGTTTTTCTTTTCTAATTGGGTGGTTTCATGATGGACAACTGATGCAACGGTAGAGCATTTCTTCGAATATTTAAATGACATTCATACATTTTGTAATAAGCATAGGTGTTTGATGCAGACAGCAGATGATTTGATGTGGTGTTATAATAAATAATGAAAAGATTTAAATTATTAGAGCCTATTATGAATAATAAAGTAATTTGTGTTGGTGGAGAATTGAATGGGGTCGAGGTTGAATTTGTTGGGCCAAAATTTTACCCACTTGATGCTTCAAATCCTATTGATGTATTTAAACTACCATTAAGCGAATTTAAGGAAATAGATAATATTGGTCCTGTTTATGGATTGGAGAATATTGAAGGGCCATTTGGGCAGAAATCGAGACAGTATAAGTATTTAGGCAGGCACCCAAGGATCTCATCTGATACTTAAAACAAACCACCTTCGGGTGGTTTTTTAATGGGCGCAATTTATGAACGCAGACGACTACTTCAGCAAAACCAAAAAGCGCCCGCCTAAAACCAAGCCACGCTCTAAACCATTACCCAAGGCTAAAGAAACATACTTAGAAGCAGAAGAAGAATTTGAACATGCTTTAGATGTACTTGGCATTAAGTATGAAAAGAAATTCCAGTTTAAATCTACCAAGCATTGGCGTTTTGATTTCCATTTAATTGAGCACCGAATTTTGGTTGAGATTTCAGGCGGTCCTTGGTCTGGTGGGCGTGGTGGGAAACTGGCAAATAAGGCTTGGAGTCTAGACCGATACGATGACGCTGCAGAGATGGGATATACCGTTGTTCGTATTGAGTCAGCTAATCGCTACAAGATTGATGAATGTGGGCCGCTACAGATTGAATCTAACTTCGCATCACAATGGTTGAAAAACTTAAAGAGACAGATATTCAATGGAACAGATCAGACCATTCCCACCGACGGATCTCATCGATCAGGCTGAGGAAGAAGAAGCAATTCGGCTTGCGCCCGCCGTGGAATTAAAAGAATGGGTGATTAAAAACTTTCTAACCATTGGTGGTCAGCTCCACAATCCAGATCATGACCATATCTCAGAGCTTCTACACGACGATGAAACCTTTTTAGCATTTGCTTGGGCTTCATCTGCATGCATGGCTAAAAAGCGCATGGTATTAGGCCAATGTGAAAAAGTGATGTTTAACCAAGGTGGTTGGAAGAAAGCCCGGCAAGAACAGCAGATGCGGGATTGGTTTGGTTGTGTGCCTGTTTATCTCATTACCATCGATGCATCATTCTGTGATCAAGCTTCAGATCATGACTTCTGTGCCTTGATCGAGCATGAGCTTTATCACATTGGCGTAGAACGTGATCAAGATGATGAAATCATCTATAGCGACAATACTGGCTTACCCAAGCATTACTTAGCTGGCCATGATGTTGAAGAGTTCTATGGTGTAGTCAAACGCTGGGGTGCAAGCGAGAGTGTTAAGCGATTAGTCGAAATCACAAAGAATGCGCCGTTTGTATCTGATTTTAATGTGTCTGCGTGTTGTGGGAACTGTGTAATAGGTTAGTTTCAAATTTTTTTGCCCACTTACCTTGATGTACCTTGATGGATGGTGAGTTATGGCAAGGCTTAAAAAAGCAGAAAAAGTCTTTATTGTTCGGTCACTTGCGCAGTTTATGACACCTACTGAGGTGGTAGTGGCCATCAAGGAAAACTTTAAGATAGATGTTTCCCCGCAACAGGTGGAATCATATGACCCAACAAAGACTGCAGGTGCGGATCTATCGCAAGAGTTAGTGGATTTATTCCATGAAGCACGGAAGAAATATATTGATCAGCCGATCTACAACATCATCGGTGCAAACGACATTATTCAATTGCAAATCTTGAGTGACCTTTTGGTTTCCAAGAAAGGCAATGTGGTGATGTCGATTAAGCTGATTGATCAAATTCAGAAGATCGTGAAAGGCCACTACGAGCGCAAGTTGGAAATTACGGGCAAAGATGGTGGAGCGATTAAAACTGAAACAGAGCACAGCCAGCGCCCCGCTATGTATACCCCTGAGCAGCTTGCAGGGATGTCAGCACAAGAGCTATCTCGCTTAGCAATTAATGGCAAATTATGAGTTACGCAATTGAAGAAATAGCGCCCCTCATCAAAGAGTGGACGATTAGCACACGTTTGCCTGAAGTCATTGCTGAGATGACTAGACGTTACTATTACCGAGCAGTAATTGAGCAAAGTGAACTCAGCATTCAGGCTGAGATATACAAGTGCAAGAATGATCCAGCACATTGGTTTAATCATTGGGTGTGGACCTACGATCCAAGGGGGATGCCTTTTGGATTACCGGCAAATATTCCGTTTGTACTTTGCCTTGGTCAAGTTGAATTGGTCGACTGGTTACTTGAGCGTGAAAGCACTCAAACCCATGGCCTCATTGAGAAGAGTCGTGATGAAGGTATGAGCTATGTTGTGCTGGGCTTCTACTTACATAGATGGCTATTTGTAGAGGGCTTTGCTGGTGGTGTGGGGAGTCGTAAAGAGGATCTAGTTGATAAGAAGGGTGATCCTAAAACGCTGCTGCACAAGTTTCGAGATATGTTCTCAAAGCTACCTGATTGGATGAAGCCGAAAAGTTTTGTCGAAAAGGTCCACGATAACTATATGCGTATTATCAATCCTGATAATGGTGCAACGGTTACGGGCGAGGCTGGAGATAACATTGGCCGTGGTGGACGTACAACAATGTACTTTCTTGATGAATGGGCATTCGTAGAGCGTCAAGAAGCTGTAGATGCAGCTATATCGCAGAACACCAACGTTCATATCAAGGGATCAACGCCAAACGGTATTGGTGACAAGTTTCATCAAGATCGATTCAGCGGACGTTACGCCGTGTTTACGATGGCATGGCGGGACAACCCAGATAAAAACTGGACTGTCTCACTACATGGGAAGCTGATTCATCCGTGGTATGAAAAGCAAATTGCGACGCTTGACGACATTGTCTTAGCCCAAGAGGTTGATATTGATTATGCCGCTTCAGTTGAAGGTGTGTTGATTCCATCGGCATGGGTTGAGGCTGCGGTAGATTCGCACATAAAACTCGAAATTCAGCCATCAGGTGAGCGTAATGGTGCACTTGATGTGGCAGATGAGGGTAAGGATAAAAACTCCTTTGCCTCACGTCACGGCATTGTTCTGCAGTATTTGGATACATGGTCAGGCATTGGCGATGACATCTTTGGAACAACCCAGAAGGCGATCGATATCTGCCTAGAGCAAAAACTGAATTTGTTCTTTTACGATGCAGATGGTTTGGGAGCAGGTGTTCGCGGTGATGCTCGAGTCATTAATGAGCAGAACAGCGAAAAAGGAATTGATGAGATCCAAGCAGATCCGTTCAGGGGCTCGGGTGCAGTACATAACCCAGAGCATGAGATGGTAGAGGCTCGGAAGAATATCGATTTCTTCGCAAATCTAAAGGCTCAAATGTGGTGGAGTTTGCGCATGCGCTTCCAGAACACGCACAGAGCACTACAAGGCATGCAATACGATCCTGACGCACTTATCTCACTATCGACTGATGATTTGGATAAGCGCGAACTGGAGCAACTCAAGCGTGAGTTATCACAGCCGACATACAGTAAAAACGGTGCTGGCAAAATCCTTGTAAATAAGCAACCCGATGGTGCCTTGTCACCTAACCGGGCTGATAGCGTCATGATCTGTTTTAGTGACATTAGAGAGCGTAAGCGGAAAAAGCCAGCTGGTGCGGGTAGTCGCGTATTTAATTAAGGTGTATTTATGGCAGGGTCTAAAAAAGACAAAGCGTCAAAGAAGGCTTTGTCTAAAGGTAATTTATATTCTCAAGAGGCTGTATCCGCATTTTTCACTCATTTTGGCAAGCAGCCCGATAATGATGAGGTACTTCGCAAAGCGGGTATTACGCGCCATCGGCTTAAGGTGCTGCTAGATGATGACGAGATAGCTCAAGCAGTTGAAACACGGATTGATGCACTTTTGGGCACGCCATTTCGCTTAGAACCTAGCGATACTCCAGAAGCTCAGCATTTAAAGCAACAGCTTGATGAGTGGTACTTTGAAATTGCTTCAGGTGCATTGAATGCTTTGTTCTTTGGTTATTCCGTGCAAGAGGCTGTATATGAGTTAAAGCCAGAGGGTTACATCGGATTGCAGTGGATTGGTGAAAAGCCAATGCAATGGTTTGAACCTAAAAATGATGGGCGACTCATCTTGAGAAAGGAGGGATCTACTCAGGAGCAAGCTGTAGATCAGATATTTAAGTTCTTTTTAACACGCCGTAAAGCCACCTATGAACAACCATACGGTAAAGCATTGCTGGCGACACTGTATTGGTTGTTTTTCTTTAAACAGAATGGATTTAAATTCTGGGCAAAGTTCTTGGAGCGTTTTGGTACTCCGATCCTACTTGGTAAGTGCAAGGATTCAGAAATTGATGATATGAATCAGGCACTGCTTAATGCACATGCTCAAAGTGTGGTATCGATTGATATAGAAGATGATGTTCAGGTTTTGTCAGCGCAGGGTTCGAGCGGTGGTGCGAATGGGGCTTTTGAGACGTTCAATAAAACTTTAGCTCAGCAGATTCAAAAGTTAATACTAGGCCAAACACTTACGAGTGGATCTGATGGTAAAGGGAGTTACGCACTGGGTCAGGTCCATGAAAATGTTCGTAATGACAAGCTTAAATCTGATATCCGAATGGTAACACCTACATTACAGGCTGTTGTGAATGCATTATGTGCACTAAATAACTGGACTGGACATAAGGTGATTTTAGGTGAGAAATCTAAACCACTAAATAAAGAACAGGCTGAGCGCGATACGCACCTAAAGAGTGCCGGTGCAAACCTTTCAGAGTCATATTTCATTCGTGAATATAACCTGCAAGACGGTGATTTAAAGCCGGTGGAGCAGGTGGTTCCAAGCACCCAATTCGCAGCACTCCCTCATCAAGCATTCAGTTTTAAGGCTTCAGTGCAAAAGCAGTCACCAGAACAGCAGGAAGTGGATGAGCTGACTGATTGGCAGGATGATCTTGAGCTATTGAATCAAGATCAGATTAAACAACTGGTGGCTGAATCGACCGATCCACAGGATCTAGCAAGCAACTTAATGCAACTCATCCCAATGGCGTCCAAGACTCAATTCAAAGCCAATTTAGATCAGGCTTTGTATGCAGGAGATGTGCTGGGTTATGTGACGGCACAAGGCGGGAAGTAACCTATGCAACCAGTCACGTTTCTTGAAGCGCTGCAGTATGCGTATAGTAAGAAAGTGGTACTGCCTGATGAGTTTTACTCAATGGATCTTAAGACGCGGCAGATGGCGACAACGGTTAGTTTTTTGTCGAGTCTTGAACAAGTTGAGTCGGTGATTAAGTCACTGAATAAGACGCTAGCAACAGGTGGCACCTTTAACGATTTTCAAAAGCTCGTAGCTGAATCTGAAATCATTTTACCCAAGCATTACCTGGACAATGTATTTCGGACCAATATCCAAAGTGCATATGGTCATGGACGTTGGCAGCAACAGCAACGAAATAAAGATAAACGTCAGTATCTGATGTATTCGGCTATCAATGACTCACGTGTGCGTCCTGCACATTTGGCATTGAATCGAATTGTTTTACCAATTGATCATCCCTTCTGGCTAACGCATTACCCTCCATTGGGCTTTCGTTGTCGTTGTACCGTCATTGCCCTAACAGAGAAACAAGCGCTTAAATACGGCATCACACCAGATGATAAGTTGCCCGAAGTTGCCGAAGCTTTGGATTGGAGTTCACATCCTTTGCAATTTGGCGAGTTTGAGAATTTGGTGGATCAGAAGATTTCTAAGTCATTACTTGATAAGGAATATCTACTGGAGCAGAAAGAAGCAATTAAGGCCGAATGGACTGCATCCAAAAAGCTCACCAGTCTGTTAGCCCCAATGGATGAAAAATCGAGAGATCTATTCTACACGGTGGCCAATACGGTTATTCCTTTAGATCCAACTATTAGACCGAGTGCGATTAAGACTTTCTTGGATTATGTACAGGGCAATAATGCTGCTCTTACAAGCTATTTGAAGCAGCCATCAATTAGCTTGGCTGAGGATGTTCTTAAAAGTTGGGTTAAGGATGATATGGCAAAGATTCAAGCTGTATCAGCGAATACTGCTGACGTGATTATAGGCTCTACTACGCTGGCTTATGTTTCTTCATTTGAAGTGGGTAAGGTGGTCACGTTAGATGCGCCTTTGCTCTTAGCTGGTCAGTCTAATGTGATGATTAAGATTGAGAATGCTAAGGGCATAGGCATTGATCTTGAAAAGTTGAATGCAGGGCAAGGTGTGCTGTTTGAAGCTGAGTTGTCTTTGAGGGTTGTTTCAGTTGAAGTCATTGAGGGAAATATCGTAATTAAACTAAGCACATTACAAATTTAATTTAAGTTTTATATGTGTAATATAGAATATGATATATTAAGTAATATATATCAATCTCTTAGTTATATTATGCTAAAAAAAATAGATGAGTCGCTTTATCCTTTTACCCTGAATTTGATTAATGGAGAATATGTTCCTCCTTTTGAAACAGTTACAGTTAAATTTGACAATCCTGACCATTTTATAACTGAGTTTTTTTGTCTGAATGATGATGTTGATATCCAGAGGAGTATCGATAAGGAAATTGAACAAAATGATACTTATATCGAGTGGAAATCTCATTTCAAGTCTGTATTCAATTTACCTCATATAAAAAAATATATGCAGACTTATTCCTCATCAAAATATTATGAGGATTTCGGTAAACATAATCTACAAATTGAACTGGAGAGTAACGTGTTACCCCTTCCTAGGGATCAGTTTTTATTTAGAGGATGTTCACATAAAGAAATACCTTTAAAATGGGAAGAGAATGAGGAATTTTTGTGGGAGTTACCTCGTTCAACGACATTGAATTTAGGCGTTGCTAAAAAACATGCATTTATTGATTGTACGGACGAAAACCAATTTGAACCATTATTAGACCTACCACTCATTCCAACTGTTTTAGCAATAAAAATTGCTGATGATAGTGTAGAGGGATACGTATTTAATTATGAAGAATGTTCTGATAGTAAACATGAAAAAGAGGTTTTACTATCTCCAAATATAACTTTAATCAAGTTAAAAGAAATAGAATTTGATTCAATTAAAGTAATTTATGTAAATGCTTTTGGTAATAAGCCCACATAAATTTTTTACTTAAAATTTTAGACAAGCCGCTCCTTCTAGAGCGGTTTTTTTATGGAGCATGAAAAATGCCTGAGACGAAAGAGGAACAAGGCAAGTACTTATTCTCACTATCCGCCGTGGACATTGTTCCTCAGGTTGAAGGGGATAAGAAGCGAACCTTTAAAGGCACAGCTTACGGTGGTGGTCGTGTTGATGGTCACTGGTTTTGGGGGCGAAATGGTGTTGTTTTTGACCTTGAAGGAATTGAGATACCAACCCCAACCCCTTTACTAGAAGAGCACTTCAGTACAAGCCGAGTAGGTGTAGTGAAAGAAGTCGGTATCAATCAAAACATCACAGTGACTGGCGACTTTCTCCGCAATGCGAAAGCACGTGAAGTTGTGGATGACGCAGATGACGGCTATCCGTTTCAAATGTCCATGTTCATTGATCCTGGTTCTGTAGAGGAGGTGGGGCAAGGGGTGAGCGTTGTCGTAAATGGACAGACTTTCACTGGACCAGTCGCAGTATTCCGAAATAACCGCATCCGTGAATTTACGATCTGCTCAACAGGTGCAGATCGAACAACGTCGGTAAATGCATTCTCAGCAAAATTTGGCACAACAAATCAACCTACAGAGGACACAGACGTGACCGAATTAGAAAAGGCGCAAGCCGCACAGAAACAGGCTGAACAAGAACGCGATGGTGCTCAGGCAGAACTTAAAAAGTTCAAAGCTTACAAGCGTGAAGAAGATATTAAAGGGCTTGAAACGACTTTAAACAAGCAGTTTAGCGCTGAAGAAAAGACCTCTTATACCAATATGGATGACACTTCGTTTGCATTCATGTCTCAGCAATTAACGCAATTCTCTGCAGGTAGTCAGCCACCAGCTGGTCAACAGCAGCAGAAACATATTTCATCACACCTTAATCATTTGTTTAGTCACCAAGCTACAGGTGGTCAGGGTGGTGATCAATCAAACCACAACGACACTCACAAATTCACTTCAGGTGCACAAGCATTTGCTCAACAAAACAAAGGGGGCTAAGCCATGCCAGCAACAATGAGCGCAACCACGACTCGCCGTCTACTGATTTTGGATAACGATAAACTACGTCGTGCCAATGCTAAAGTCACTACGGCTATGGCGTATAAAAAAGGTGATTTGCTTGCTTTATCGGAAGCAAATGTTGCATCACACGCAACTGATGAAAAAACATGGGATGTGATTTGCGGTCAAGATATTTCCGCAGATGAAGCAACCGCAATGGCAGCTGCAGGCATTGAAATGACAATTCATTTTGGTGGTGTGTTTAGCATTGAAGGTGTATCTCTCGCAGGTACATTGCTTGAAATTGCTAAATATGATGCAGCACGTGCCAAAGCAACTAAAAACAAAATCGAACTAGCAAAGGTGTAAAACATGCCACAAATTTTTGATATCCAAGGTGCTCCACTTGAGCTTCTAGATGTTGGTGAATTAGTTTTAATCCACTCTAATTACAAGCCTGTTGATACCTGGCTTTTAGATAAGTTTTTTCCAAATCGCCCATTGTTTGAGCGAAAAGATGTGCCGTTGGCGGAAATCACATCTGATCATGATCTTGCACCATTAGTGTCACCTAAAAATGCAGGTAAGGCATTTGATACTAATCAGGCTGGTGAAGTGCGTTATGTAAAACCCGCTTATTACAAGCCAAAAAATCAGGTAACACCTGCAGATACTTTTGAAATTGCTCTGTTAGAGCGTTTACGCTCAGCAGGGATTATTTCAACAGGTAGTCAATCACTCTCATACCAAGAAAAAATGATCCTTGCACAGGTTGCAACTATAAAGCGCAACCATGATGCGATTGATAATTCAGTTATCTTGATGGCAGTGGATTTACTTAAGACAGGTAAATATACCTTGCAGTCTGATGACTATGACCGCAACGAAGTAAACTTTAAGCGTACTGCTGCACTGAACTACACACCATCAACACTATGGAATGCTAATGGCGCAACTCCAGTTGATGATATCCGTCGTATGCTAGAACGCCAATTAGAAGCAGATGGTGGCGAAGCGGAAGCAGCGCTAATGTCAGGCTTGGTATGGCAGTCTCTTTGGAATAACGAAGCATTTAAAAAGGAGTTTATTACGCCTTATGCTGGTATTTCTGTTCCTGTTAATCCAAGTTTTGGTGCGAAAAAGGCAGCGACTTTTAAAGGTAAGTTTGATGGAATTGAGTTCTGGACTTATGACGAAAATTATCGCCATAAAGGTCAGGTCAAACGCTTAATTCCTAAAGACTACTTCGGCTTAGTCTCAGACACAAATGGTTCAGTTGCACATTGTGCGATTGAGGAAATGAACGGCAGTGTTACTCAGCAGTATTATGACACTCAAGAGTATATTAAAGATCCACGCGGTATTCAGTTAATGACTGAATCTGCTCCACTTGTAGTGCCGTCAAACAAAAACGGTGTGGTTGGTGGTTCAGGTTTCATTACAGTCTAAGGGTGCAAACATGATAAAGACATATATCGCCGTAGGTAGCGTTGGTGAAGCGTTGCCAGGACAAGAAGTAAAGGGCTTGAATGCAGAACGTATTCAGGCCCTTTTAGCATTTGGGGCTATTGAAGAAGAAAAAGCTCCAGAACAACCTAAGGCTGATGGCACTGCTGCTCAGCTTGCAAGCCTTACTGCAGAAGTGGCAGAGCTGAAAACAAATGAGGCAATCCTTATTGAGGGTAAGAATAAAGCTGATGCAGAAGTGGCGGAGCTTCAAAAGAAAGTTGAAGGCTTAGAAAAATCACTAGCCACATCTGAAGCTGCCTTAAAAAAAGCCACTGCCGAAGCCAAGAAAACTACAGCTGAAAAGTAAGGTGATCTATGTACGCGACTGAAGCAAACCTAGTTGCGCGATTTGGTGGTGAGATTGATGAATTGAAGTTGATGCATGCAAGTGCATCAACTGCTGTTCAGGATGCCTTACAGGACGCAACAGAAGAAATTAACGGCTACATCGGTGGTCGTTATTCCTTACCTCTGCCAAATGTTCCCAGTAATTTAGAGCGTATGGCGTGTGACATTGCACGCTATCGTCTTTATTTCCAGCAACCCACTGAAGAAGTGCGTAAGCGCTATGAGGATGCAGTTAGCTTTTTAAAGCTGGTTGCTACCAATAAAGCACATTTGCAAATTCAAAATGTGGAAACCAACCAGATTGTGGATGACACACCCAAAAACAAACCATCTACAGCACCAATAGGAACAACTTATACAGGTGGTGTTTTTGGTGATGATGTCCTTGGAAAAATGCCGAGCATTAAGTGAGGTGACGCATGCCAGGCGCATTAATTGAAATCCGTGCCGATGGTGACTCAGCGATCTCTAAAGCTCTAAGTTTGTATGCTGATGTTGAAGAACGTCAGTCCAGACTCTATGAGCGCATGGGTGCAGCATTGGTGGAGAATATCCGCGATCGCTGGTCTCGCGGAGAGGGCTTATACGGCAAGTGGCCATTATCCGTAAGGGTGATGCGCCAAGGCGGTACCACGCTTCGTGACACATCGCGACTAATGAACTCTATCACCAACAATACAATCAGCAATGGTTTTGAGGTTGGTACAGACGTTGAGTATGGTGCGATCCATCACTTTGGCGGTGAAATCAAACATGAGGCTCGTCAAAGCACGGTTTACTTCCGACAGAACCAAAAGACCGGTGTTGTTGGTAATCGCTTTGTACGTCAAACACGATCTAACTTTGCTCAAGATGTGACCGTTGGTGCTTATACCGTGAAAATGCCTGCACGTGCTTGGTTGGGTTTAACGTCGGATGACGAGCAGGATTTATTAAACATTGCTGAGGATGTTGTGCTAGATGAGTGATGAAAATCTATATGCGGTACGAGATGAAATAGTAGCGCGCCTCGAGCAGTTCATGGATGAGTGGGGTGTAAAGAAAATTTATACCCCTAAAAACTTAGGCGTGACGACTGAACTGTCCCAAATCACCCCGAATATCCAAGTCAATTTTCGTCGTACTAAAAGTGCGGGAGTGGTGAGTAAGGGCGATGCACTTAAGCTGAAAGTGGTCTGGGAAGTGACAGTGTGTTGTAAGCATGCCGCATCACAAGTTACAGATGGTTCTAAAGCATTCGATATGGCTGGTGATCTAACTATTAAGATCATTAAAAAACTGAGTGGCTGGGAACCTGAATCCAGTGCAGAACCACTGATTTATGTGAACACCGAGGAAGACATTTCAAAAAGCTGTGTCTACTCAACAGTGGTTCTAGAGTCTGAGTTATTCATTCAAACCGAACCCGATTAAGGAACCTTATGAAAACGCAATACAAAGCCTTAAAGCCGATTGGCCCATGGGTGAAAGATCAAATTGTGGGTGATTTACCACAAGCAAAAATTAAACAGCTTTTAGAGGATGGTGTGATTGAAGCAATCAAGCCAGAGGTAAAAGTAGAAGCTAAACCAAAAACAAAAGAGGTGTCTGCGAATGGCTAAGAAGTACATTTCATTGCGTGGTAAGTTCTCCCTTGCTCCGATTACTGAAGGAGTTGTGGGGGCAATGCGAGAGTTGGGAAACATTCCTGACTTTACGCTGGAAATCACCGCTGACAAGATTGAACATACCGAGTCAATGTCAGGTGATGATACGACCGATTTGGTGCTATACAACACCACTGCAGTTTCGTTCAGTGGCACACTTGAGCAGGTTGATGCTGATAATCTGGCATATATCCTTTCGGGTAAAAATGTCGGAGTTGCGACCAAAACAGTAACTGATCACGATTTAGGTGCGGTCACTAAAGGACAGAAGATTAAACTGGATGGTTTTAATTTGACTGTGCCAACCGTGACTGATGGAGCATCAACACCAGTTCCTATTGAATCAACGAAATATAAGCTAGATGCGGTTTATGGCACGATTGAGTTTCTTGATGATTTGCCGAAAGTTGTGATTGGCTATACCACTGGTGCCGTGACACATACTACGATCGCATCTGACTTTGGCAAAGAGTATGCATTGTTCTTTGAGGGGATTGATAAGATCAGCAAGCAGAAGGTGTTCTTAGCCCTACATCGTACAGTGAAGACACCCGATTCAAGCTTTGGCTTAATTCATGAAGAATTTGGTTCTTACGAAATCAGCGGTGATGCCTTGGGTGATCTGACCAAAGACAAAGATAGTGCACTTGGCTTATATGGCTATTACACCCAAATCCCTAAAGCAGCATAAACACATACGGGCACTTAAATAGGATGCGTTAGGCATCTTTTTTTGTGCCTGTACTTTTTGAGATTTCATCATGAATGATTTTTTTATTGCCTCAAATCGACCCGTCAAAGTTGGTGAGCTATCGGTGCACCAGCTGCAGATGCATAACTTTGATGAGTGGTCGGGTGCAGCGCAGGTCATTAAAGACTTTTTGAAAAATCATCCAGATGAAACCGCGCAAAAGATATTTGATGTTCATTCATTTGAGTCGACGCAATTGATAGCCCATTGTTTACAACACAGTATTGAGCAGGTCATCGATCTATTCAAAAAAGAGGGCTTACTCAATGTCTTGTTATTGGATGCTGTCATTAAAGTGAATGACGCATTTTTTTCCGAGCCAAAACCTAAACACCGGGACGATGTAGATCCGCGTAAAAAGAGCAGTTGGTATGATGTATTTCAGCTTCTCGCATCGAATGGCCACTCACATGAAAGCATCATGCAAATGACCTACGGTTCATTCCGACATTACATTAAAGCAGCTCAAAAAGCCGAGCGCATTAAAATGCGTAATCTAGCGATCGCGACTAGGGCGCATAATGCCATTAATAAAAAGTTCAATGATTTCATTAAGAGTCTTGAGAAAGATCAATAATTTTCACATTGTGATGTGAATTTGAGCACGTTATTATCATCCAGATGCTTTATAAACTTGGATAAATAATGAAAAAATTACTGGCTGGCTTGTTATTAGTCACATCATTTTCGGTCATGGCTGCTGAAACTCGCAGTTTCCGTGTAGGCGGTGATATTGTTCAAGTTGGCGATTCGGTTGGCTCATTGGTAATTAAAGCAGGAAAGCCTATTCACCAACAATCTTATACAGTTGATACTGGCAACAATACTACGATCTCAGTGACAGATTACATTTATGAAGTTGGAAACGAGATTTATACCGTAACCGTTCGTGAAGGTCGCGTATCTAAAATTACTTGGGAACGTCGTTGAGGGAGACAGTAGAATGGCAACAAAAGTAGCGCAACAGATGATGTTTTGTAAATCTTGCGGAAAGCAGACGCTGCATCAAAAAAACATCAAAGAAATGAGTTGGTTGATGCATCTAGTCTTAACAATATTTACCGGAGGGATTTGGTTAATTATCTGGGTATTAATGCTTCTATGGCATATGATTGCTAAACCTGCTTCAGCAGTAGCGAATCGTTGGGTTTGTTCTCAATGTGGCAAGTAAGGTTATGCATTAATATAGATTATTAATATTTTTTTTGTATTTCTCCATTGGTTAAGTTGATTGATATTTTACAACATTATCTGTATAAAAAAAGAACAATAAAAAATAGGAGCTGAGTTATGAATGCAGTAGAAGTACTTGTAACATCATCATCAGTAATTGTCTTAATGTTGGTTATATATTGTTTAGGGCAGCTTCTTACTCTGTAAAAAGAACCACTCGTTAGAGTGGTTCTTTTATTTTAGGTGCTTGTAGATAAAATCTCCTAAGGGAGGTTTATTTATATTTGGAAAATTAGTATCTTATCCCCCAAATTAAGTGGGGGTTTCATGAAAAAATTATTAATACTTGGTTCTTTAGTTTTAGCAATCACAGGCTGTACATCAATTAAAGTAAACAACAGTGATGGTTTCCAACCTAAAGCAGTGAAGCAAATTTGTGTAATTAATAATCCAAAAGTAACAATTTCAGGATTTGATCAATCTATAGTGAGAAGTTTTGCTCGCTATAACATTGATGCCCGTGTCTATCCCGAAAACTCAAAGCCTGAGTTATGTGAAACGACTATGAACTATACCGCACTACGTTCTTGGGATTTTGTTACTTACATGAGTTATGCCAAATTCACCTTACTTAAGGATGGTCGTATTGTTTCGGAAGCCGAATTTGCATTAAAGGGCAAAGGTGGAATGGCATTAAATAAATGGCGTAGCACAGATACTAAGATTGATGAGTTGGTAGATCAACTTGTTGGTACTAGCAAAGCCAATTAAAGAATGTGATGTAGATCCCTATCAGATCTAGTTTAAAAGTAGAAGCCATCAACCACCGTTAGCGGTGGTTTTTATTTTGATAGAAATATACTGGAAATTATTTTAACCGATCCAAAACGAGGTCGGTTTTTTTATACCTGAAATTTGAGGTCTTTATGTCAAAAAATCTAACTTTTAAACTCATCATGGATGGTGATAGCAAAGGGCTTGTCACCGCTGCTAAGCAATCTGAGAGTGTAACTAAAAAAGTTTTTGAAACGATTAAGACTGAAGCGGATCAACTGAAGCAGACAAGTACGGATACAACTAAAGCTCTTGGGAGTATTGTCCCAGAGAAAAGCAAAGAGTTAGCAGAAGGCCTTACAAAGTCTTTAAGCGGTGCAACCCAGATTATTCGTGATGCTGGCGATAACGCTAAAAGTGCTGCAAGTAACTTTACTGATTTTGGTAATAAGTCTGTAAAAGCTTTGGCATTCTTAAAATCAGATTTAGAAAAGGCAAAGATTAGACTTGAGGCCTTTTCAAAAACAAAAGCTACTCCTGCAGATATTGAGATTGCTCAAAAAGAAGTAGATCAACTTGAGAGAGAGGTTCAACAAGCTGAAAATGCATTTATTGATTTTCACACAGAAGTAGGTAAGGCAAATAATTCTTTAAAGCATACGGATACAGCAGCGCAAACCGCACAAAAGGGATTGAATGGTGCAAAGTTAGCTGTAAATGCTCTTGCTGCAGGTATGGCTACGCTAGGTGTTGGGCTTGGAATTCGTGAATTAAGCCAAGTATCAGACTCCTACACCAACCTTTCTGCAAGAATCAATATTGCGACTAAGGATGGTGGTGACTTTAGATCTGCAATGGCTGGCGTGCACCAAGTTGCTTTGATGACAAACTCAAGCTTGAGTGCAACAGGTGATTTATTCACGAGATTGAACGCTGTTGGCAAAGATTTTGGGATGACCCAGCAGAGTTCCCTTGATTTAACCAAGACCATCAATCAAGCAATTCAAATCAGTGGTGTATCTGCACAAGCTAGCGAGGCATTTACTCAGCAATTCATCCAGAGCATGCAGCAAGGTACGCTTCGTGGTGAAGAATACAATTCCATGATGGAAAATGGTTTTGGAGTTGCAGAAGCGTTAGCCAAGGGTTTGGGTGTCACCACTGGTGAACTTAAGAATATGGCTGACAATGGGGAGCTTAGTGCAGAGCGTGTCTATAAAGCGCTACTCAGTCAAAAGGATGCAGTTCAACAAACCTTTGATCAATTCCCAACAACTATTGGTAATGCGTTACAGCGTATCTCCACTAGCTGGGAGATCCTCATTGGTAAGATGGATCAGTCTAATGGCGCGAGTGCAACAGTTGCGGATTGGTTAGTCACTATCGCAGACAATATGGATGTTGTTGAAAACGTATTAAATGATATTGGGAAAGGATTTATTTGGGTTGGTGACCAATTTAAGAGAATTGATACAACTACGATTATTGCCTTAAAAACTGCCCTAATTAATATTTATGAAGCAATCAAAACACTAGGTGAAACCTTGGGTGAGGCTTTTGTCATCACTCTTGATATCCTAAATGATGTACTAAGCGGCTTATATGATTTCAATAACGGAATCGATGATGCAAGTTCTAAAACGAATGGCTTTACCAAGGTACTACAAGCTTTTAATGTTGCCATTGGTTTTGTTAGTGATGGATTTAAAGGAATTCAAATTGCTGCAAATCTTTTCGTTGGAATTATTTATGATTTAGCAGCTGCTTGGGTGCAGTTAGTTTCAAAATTCACATGGGGTGATGTTAAGCAGCAAGCCATTGCTGATATGGATGCAATGGCAACAAAAGCTCAGGAGTACTACAAAAAAGCTTCAGATGGTGCCTTAGAGTTTAAATCCAAAGGTGTGCAAGCTCTTGATGAGATCGGTAAAACCCAAGATCAGAAAAATGTAGAAAGTCTGGCTCAATCTAAAGCAACCTTGTATCAAATGATTACTAATCAGCAGACCGAGTTGAATGGTAAGAAAGTCACCGAGGATGAAAAGTTAAAGGCTGTTACGGCTTATGCTGAAGCTGCTATTGCAGCGAATAACGGTGTCATGGATGGCATGATGCAGGCTGATCTAATAGCGAAAGGCTATATGGTCACCATGGATCAAGCTGGAAAAGTTTCAGTACAAGCGTTCAATCAAGCCACTGATAGTACGAATAACACTGGTAAAGCACTCGTGCAAGCACGTAAAGGCGCTGAGGCTTTGGGTATTGATTTAGATATTGCCCTCAACCGAGTTTCTGAAAAATTTGCTGCTAACCAAATTCACTTGACCAATTACGCTAATGGCCTTGATGAGCTGGGCTTAAAAGGTGAGCAAGCTGCTAATGCACTGTATATGGGGTGGGAGAAATGGTTAGCATCAGCAAAGTCTGAAGTGGAGATAGAGGCTGCAAAAGCCAGGCTTCAATCGTTTGGTGAACAAGGAAAATTATCAGCATCACAAGTTGAGATGGGAATGCAGGCTGTAAAACGCGCCGTGCAAGAAATTCCCGATAGTCTGACACCCGTAGAGGCTGCCTTTGAGCGGTTAGGGATTAAAACCAAAGAGCAACTTAAAATTGCGGCAGATCTCGCCTTGAATGACTTCAATACCATTTTAAAAAGTGGTGTGGCTACTCAAGATGGTCTGCAACAAGCATATGAGGAAACCATTCGTTTAGCTTATGCCTCGGGCGATGCCCAAGTCATTGCTGCAGCTAACGCCAAGGCCGCTTATTTGGGACTTGAAGTGCAACTGGATGCCACAGGCAAAGCCACTGTTACTAAACTTGGTGAGATCCAACAAGCAGCAATCGAGACTCAGCGCTCTGTGAGTCAAGTCAGCCAATCTACGGCACGAGAGCAACCTGAGATTAGTGCTGAGCAAAAGGCTACCAATGATCACTGGGATGATTTCAAAGCTAAGATGAAAGCGCGTACTGATGTCATGAATGCGAAATCTCAAGCACGCGGCTCAGGTGGTGGTAATACTTCTTTACTGTCGAATGGTAGTGATACCGTTCAACAAATTCCCGCAGCACCTGAGGCTCCAATGATTGCAAGTTCTTTTGACGTAACGCCGATCGATGAGGGGGCTAAAAAGACGGTCGACAACAATCTCAACATTGGTGGTCAAACAGTACAAGTCGCAGCCACCCCTGATGGTGCGGATGCACTTGAAGAAATGATGCGTGAGCTTGAAACAATTAAGGGAAGATCGTAATGCGATTAACACGTAAATCTACATCAGAAACCATCCAACTTGAGGATGGTTTTTTTTGGTCTGATGAAAACTGGTCTGAGATTGAACAGGACTATGTATACACCATCAGTGGTGCCTTGAGTGTTCAAGCCGGACGTAAGCAAGCAGGTCGACCAATCACATTGCAGCCATCCAATAAAACTAAAGGCTGGATCAAGCTGATCGACCTGAACACCCTTCGTTTATGGCAGAACCTGCAGGAGCAATTCACGCTTCGGTTTGAGTGGCCACACGACCAACGCGAGTTCAATGTGATTTGGAATCATAAAGACGGTGCACTGGAAAGCACACCGATTAAGAACACACCTGCAGTCTCTCTGAATGACTTCTTTAATGTAACACTGCGTTTTACAGAGGTAAGCGATGCCAATTGAAACCCATAATTTAAAGCTCCTTGAGTCAGAACGCATTCGTACTGATGCTGATGATGGCGGGGGAAAATACTCAGGCCGTGAAATTGTCGACGGCCAAAGTAATAACCTGTTCAATGATATTTCTGAGATGGATCGCACCACAGGTCGTACTTCTATCCAGAAAATCTATGCTGCAGTTGATACCGCGGATACCGATGCTTTAATGGGGGCGACGGTGTTCATCTCTCAGAATGCACAAGATCCAAGTGTCTCAGCCGTGTTATTCAGTACCGATAGCTGGACAGATGAACGTTCTAGCGCTCAAAACCGGATTGAAAACTATTTGGCCAAGGGTGCACAGATTGCAGGTACGCCGCTCGATACCCATTGGCAAGGTATGAAATTATTGCAAGTGGCCATGTTCCCGCAGGAGACCGAATCATCGATCGGCAAGTCGATTGTCTTGATCTCGAATGAAGGTAAAACCCTAGAGATTGAGCAATACCTACGTATTACTGAAGTATCGACCCGCACGGCTTATGTCATGATCGATGGTAAACAGGTGGAATATAAGATTGCCACTTATGGCCTGAGTGATGCATTGAAAGCTGATTTTGTAGGCTTATCTGCGAAGCAATGGTTTAGTGGTGAAAAGAGTACCACCATCATCCGTGACACCATCGTGGCGGATACGGGGAAGTATTACTCCAGTGCCAATCTCAAAGAAGATGCTCTAGTCGGTGATTATTCGGTGGTTGCACAAGATGTCTATACGCAGTTGGTTCCTTCAGCTCAGACTGAAACCCCCATGGTGAATATCAATGCCGCAGGTGACTCTTTAGCCTTGGTGAAAGCGAAAGATGGTGTGCTTAGCAAGACTTTCAGCAACATCACCATCAATACTGTGTTGGGTATGTATTTAGGCTCATCGGTCATGCCGAAATCAATAGAATTTACCTTGTTTGGCTCTGCGATTACCGACGTGGGTGGTGAACTTAAAAATGCTGCAGGTACGTCCATTGGTACCATCAACTATCAAAACGGTGCGATTGCGTGGAATGCAAGCGCGGGAACGGGAGTAACCAGCCTCACTATACGTTTTATGCCTGCTGCTACCGTGACAGCTCCCGTAGAGTCTGAATTGATCTATGTGAATCAGGAGAACATTAGCTTCACATGGTTACGAAACTTGATTCCCTTGCCATCGCCAGGAAGCCTACAAGTGTCGTACTTGGTACAGAATCAGGTCTATACGCTACGAGACAGTGGTGCAGGGCAACTGCGTGGTGTTGATTCATCCTTTGGCTCAGGCAGCATAGATTATGAAACAGGTACCATGTCACTCACTACGGGTGAACTTGCAGATGTAGGCAGTGCAATCCTAATGACGTGGAGCAACATGATTACTGCTCAAGAGCGTTCAGGATTAACCATCAATAAAGCCTTTGTCGAGATCCCTGTAAATGATTCGATTGTGGCTGGCACCTTAACCATTGACTGGTTATTGAATGGAGTTGTCAAGTCTGCAACCGATAATGGCCAAGGACAATTCACTGGGGATGCCACAGGGACCATTGATTATGCGGATGGCATAGCGAAACTGATGCCGACCTTGTTACCCAATGGTGGTACCACGTTTAATGTATCTGGGCAAAAAGGACCCAAGTCAGTAATTCAGGCAACAGCAGTGCCGACCAGCGGAACTATTGCTATTGAGCTGGATAACGGTTCTGCAGCGCTGATTCCCAAGTCTGTGAAAGTACGAGTACCTGTAAAGTACATGGGCTATACAGGTGAAGTTGAACTGCGTGATATGCCGATCGATGCCACCACAGGGCGTTTAATCAATGGTGCAGGTCAGCAGCAAGGCACCATCAATTATTCATCACGTACGATGAGTATCACCCCAAGTACCACACTTGAAGCAATCGAACGAGAGAAGATTATGCGCCCTTATTATGGCACGCATAATACGTCGCAGGAAGCAATTGCGGCGGGGCTGTTAGGTATGACGATTAAGTATGAAAATACCAGTGAAACGCATACTCTGAGCCTGAATGAAGTGGCGACGGCTGTAACGGTAAGTGTGTCCTGTCGTGATAGTTCAGCCGCAGCTTCTTGGTCAGACATAGTGATTGGATCTGTCCTAAAAACGGATTTAACCGAAGGCTTTGCTGAGCAGATTCTTGCAGGTTCGGTTCGTTTTACCTTAGCGAGCTCAACCTATGTTGATAAACTCGGCTCACTTTACCGAAATCCATCGGTGACCACGGGTGCGGGAACAGTTGCAGGTCAGATCCACTATGGCAATGGTGCGGTAGAGCTATCTGCATGGGATGTAGGTGGGGTGAACAACCCAACTTTAGAGACCTTAGTAACTCAGCTTGAAAGTGTAAAAACCAACCAAGTGTCGTATCGTGCACCGATGATACCCATCCGAGCACAGTCCTTAACCCTGTCAGCCACTAAAGTGGAGGGGGGTATTTTGAATATCATGCCAGTAGGATCTGGTGTGATTAATACTGCTGAATGCGATGGTTTCTTTAACTTTGAACAGGGCTATGGCCAGTTTGTATTTCGTGAAAAGATTGAGGTGACAACGACCAACCGTGCCGAAATTATGGCGCAGGATTGGTACGTGGCTGAGCTTGAATATAGCAAGGATGGCAAGCAGTGGATTCATAAGCCGATCATGGTTTTACCTGAAACCATTAAATACAGTGCAGTGGGCTACAGTTATATTCCGATTGATGCAGAGTTATTGGGCTTATCTGCAGTGCGTTTACCGATTGATGGTCGGGTTCCGATTTTCCGATCGGGCGAGATTGGGATTGTCAGTGCGAGTAAGTCGCAGGAATTCCCCGACTATGTGGCAGGCCAGACTTATGCATTGAATGATGCGCGGATCTCTTGGTGTGAACTTGAAGATGCCGATGGCATTAAAATTCCATTTGATATGTATGTGGTTGATTATGACTACGGCAAAGTGACTTTAAACGGTGATTTTGCCCTGGGTAATTTAACTGGACCTATCTCAGCCAAGTATCGCTATCAAGATATGGGCTTAGTGCGTAATGTCAAAATCAATGGGCAAGTCACTTTCACCAAGCCTTTGACACACAACTATGATCCAGCCAATACCATTGTGGGCTCAGCATTGGTCATCGGTGATATGCAGGCGCGTTATACACGCAAGTTTGTACAGTCGACATGGGATAACCTTTGGAAAGATGAGGCCACTGGGGCTGCGATCTCAGCCAATTACAATGACACTCTGTATCCAATCAAAGTCACCAACAAGGGCAATATTCAGGAGCGCTGGGCGATTGTCTTCACCACGAATGATGCATTTAGAATCATCGGTGAATATTCTGGCCAGATTGGGACAGGCATTCGTACTGAAGATTGCATGCCAATGAATCCCGTCACCAATGCCCCTTACTTCACCATCAAGAAGGAAGGATGGGGAAGTGGTTGGGCAAGCGGAAATGTGCTGCGTTTCAATGCCATTGCTGCTAATCATCCGATCTGGGTGATTCGTACAGTGAAACAGTCAGAACCTACCGTGTTGTCCGACTCATTCCAAATCATGCTACGCGGTGACATCGATCGCGTAGCCTAAAACCTGAACTTTATATGACCGCTTCGGCGGTCTTTTTTATGGGCGAAACAGAATGGCAATGAAGCAAACTCAAACCAAGATGTTTGAATTTTCAGATACAGGCTTGGACTTTTGTTCCGGGTCTAAGAACCTATTCCCTGACCGTTTTAAAAAAATGCTGGCATTAGGCTTTAACGAAAAGACGGTGACAGGTGTTGTGGTCGCAGGTAATCAAGTGACGTTCAGTTATGAGTTCGCCCATGGTTATGTAGCTAATCGCGTTTTGAAAGTTAATTCAGGCCCATTAGCTACGCTGCATGGCGGGGAGTTCTGGATTGATTCAGTCACGGCAAATACGGTAACCCTGACCATTGAGGGTGCTCCACTGTCAATTGCTTCTGGTTTTGTGACCAAGATTGCCTCTTTAGGATGGGAGTTGGTCTATGAGCTGAATCATGTGCATATTTATAAGTTTAAGCATATTGATGATACGGATATGTATGCTCGTTTATGTTTTCAAAACGCAACAGCAGCGGGACGGAATTGCATTGCTGTGGGTATAGGTCGACAGCTTGATTTAAGCTTGGGGACTGTTTTGGATGCTCCTTTTGATTTGGGTAACTGTGCAACAACGGCAGCATCTACGGCCAATCTGAAGTGGGATTTTACTTACGATACTGTTAGAAGCTTCGACAACTCAACTTATGTCCAAGGGCTTGCACAGTTTGGCAAAGCAGCGCTCGTTGGCAGCCAATATCATATTTTTATTGCGGGTAATGCTTATACCGATGATCGTTTCAGTTACATCTATGGGATTTTCCCTTTTGTCAGCAGTTTGAATAATTTGAATTATCCAGCTTTATTGTGTTGCTTTAATGGCAGCAGTTCAGCTAGCCCTATGGGGTTAGGACAACATAATTATCAACGGCTCTATGTCAACACAGTAGATTGCGTTACAAGCTTGGATGTCACATATACATTTCCTGCTAATTTTGCAACGCAGTCATTTTATCCAAGCAGTATTGAGCCTTTTAATACTACGGGTTGTTTCCCAATCCAACTTTTCATGAAGTCTAGAAAACAACCTTTAGGGTTTATTGCTGGTGGGTTGTATCAGGCAGCTTATGCCAACGCAAATAAGCCTCCCTACACCATTGGTCAGTCGCCAAGCATTACTGTTGATATCGATTTTAACAATCCAGTTGTAGTGCATGCGACCAGTCTTAATATCAACAACCCCGTATCTTGGCTGTGCTCGCCCGTGGAGGAGGTAAAAATTGGCGCTTAAAATCGTACGAACCTTCTTTGGCGGGTATGTTCCAAACTATGCGAAATTGATGAGTCTGGGGTATACCGTTGGAGTATCACCACGCCCCATCATCTCACCCATGAATAGCAATCAAGGCTTGGGGCAAATCAAGGGAACCACTAAAAAGCTCGGTCAAAACTATTCGCCTGTTCCTGTATGCGTATTTCGCAGAGATACTCGACAATTAATTTGGGAAACCACATCAAAGCCCGATGGAAGTTACTTTTTTAGGAATATTGCTGTAGGGCTTGAATGCTTTGTAGTGGCCTTTGATCCGAATGGGCAATATAACGCAGTCATCTCAGACAAACTGGTGGCCAAATGATTCAACCCTCTTTAAAAGCTAGCCTTGCTCAACTTCAAGCGCTGGCCACATATCTCGATCAAGGAAGCTCAAATGCTTCCTTTGTTTTTTATGATGATACGAAACCTGCCTCGGTCTCAATGGCAGTCAATAATGACGCAAAACTGGTAATTCTAACTTTGCCTAAACCGTGTTTAAAGACCATGCATGCTGACCGTATTGAGCTCAATCAAACTGATGCTGCGACCGTAACGAAATCGGGTATAGCAACATGGGCACGATTACTCAATGGTGCGGGTGAAGCTGTTGCGGACTTTACCGTGGGTACGGATATAGAACTAGCCAATCCTGAACTGGTTTTAGGTAGCACCTTGATGATGAACTCATTGATCCTCAAACCATCTACATAAAAGAGGTGGACATGTGGCGAACTATATTCCACCTGATGCACATCATATAAATCTTAATTTTAAAGACATTGTAACGGGATCTACAGATCTTAACTTTGGTGCAGATGAGCAGAACCTAGCTTCACTAGAAGCCACGATTGATACTTCATTTTTAGCACTGATTCAGGCGCAGAGTTTCGACTTTAATGCACTTGAAGCAGAAATTGATGTTTCATTTCAGGCTGAGTTTCATGCTCTATCAGGGCAAACAGCACAACTTGAAGCCACGATCCATACAGGCTTTATCCCTGAGCTGCACGTGGTGGGGATTAATGCGTATTGTTCCCTCGATGCAGTGATCAACACGTCATTCAATCCCGCCTTTGCAGCCTTGTTTGATATTAATCATCAGCTCGGGGTTGAGCTGAGGTTCAGTGCTGTCTTTGAGCGTGCAATCACCCAGCTTGGATCAACAGAAATACCTTGGGCGAAACCCGTCATAAGGGTGTCAAATGACACCTTTTTTTACGACCGTGGATTGGTGGTGAACCATGGCAATGACATTGGCTTTCAGCGGGGACGGACTTTATCTGAATCCATTCACGCGGCGTTTGACCAGGGCGCGAAGCTCAGTCACAACCAAGGCGTGCGTTGGCAAGAAAACCTGAAGATTCGGATTGCACGCGATTTGTATTTTGATGAATCGATCAAGCTTCGATTGAACTGTGAATTGACGCATCAGGAGATGATCCGTAAACGCTGCAATATCTCGTTTTCACATCAGGTCGCGCACGTTTTTGAAAAGCGTTTTAGCTTTGATTGGGATAAAGGCTTAGAGCTAGTCACACAGGACGAAATCCCTTGGGATAAAGCCAAATCCATTCATTACCGCAAACATCCCGTTCAACCATGGCCAGAGCCTGAAATTCCTGAATATGAAGGCACAGGGGATCTCGAGTTTGTGTGCTTATGTGATGAACTGGATGTGCACAATGTTGAACTCAACTTCGGTGCAGATGATTGCATACCTGGCATACCAAATCGTAATTGGTGGTACATATTGAATAATTTATCTGTGACACGCCTAGACAATGGCGTAGAGATCGAAGTCTATGATGGGAATTACAGTACTGATCGCAGCTGCTGGTGTTGGTCCTATAGTTTGACCGTACCGGCATCCCAGATTAGCAAACTGGAACCCATCAATGGCCAACCTGTGATTTTAAAAATTATCGTGAATGGTACCGAGCATCAAATGATGCTTGAGAACAGCAGACGTTCTCGTAAGTTTGCCCAAGACACCTATACCTTGATTGGTCGAAGTCAAACCGCACTGCTTGCTGCACCGACAGCGCTTTTACGCTCATTCCTACAAGAGAATGATCGAACCTCAGTCCAATTATGTCAGGCAGAGCTGGATCGCGTGTTTAGCGATACAGTTCTCAATTGGCATTTGATCGATGCACTGGGCTGGATTGTTGAGCGTGAATGCTTAAATTATTCCAATTTAGCACCAATCGATGCCATCAAGATGGTGGTCGAAAGCGGCGGTGGGTTTATCTATAGCGAAAAGGGCAGCAATATGCTGACCATTAAGCCGCTTTATAAAAAGACCTTTTGGGATGTTTTTTCGATCGCTGAATATGATCGCTTGTTGCCTGAGTCTGCGGTGGTGAGTCAATCCACGGATTATCAAATTTATCCTGATTACAACGGCATTACACTGACCAATGATCGAAAGGCGTTGGTCGCCCAAGTGAAACGCACTGGAACCAGTGCCGATACCTTACTTCAGCCTGAAAACAATCCAATGTTTAACCATGTCAGCATGGGGGCGTATGGTAAAGCCAAACTTGCCAAAGCAGGAATGGTCGAAACTCATACCTACAGTATGCCGATCTCGCCTGAAGTGGGTGAATGTGTGCCAGGAGAAGTGCTGGCATTTAATGCTGAATGGTGGGGCATTGTAGATAGTGTCAGCGTCTCGTTCAGTCATGCGCTGGTCAATCAAACTGTGAAAGTGGAGCGTGTGAATCGTGAGTAATGCATTACAGCGTTTAATTGATTTACTTCCTACAGCTGCAGAGTTTGTAGGAACCATTACCAGTGTGGATCATCCAAACTATAAAGTCTTGGTGGTGGGTGGTTCAGGGTTGAATCTGGTCACCAGTTCAACACGTTACAACTTAGGAGCAACCGTATTTGTATCTGATGGTGAGATTAAACGACTCGCGCCATTGGGTGAAGTGATTCAAATCGAAGTTTAAGTTTAAAAAATTGTATGGCGCTCTGAGAAACATTGTTTCGCAAGGTGCTTTTTTATTGCCAAAAATTAGGGGAAATAAATGGAACCAGTGTCCACAAGTGGTTTTGCTGCGTTTTTAAAGTTCTACGGTGCAGCGATCATGGTCACTTTAGCGATAGCACTAGTTGCAACAGTTGTCATCATGATGCGTTTGCCGCGCTCACCGCAAGAGTGGGCAGTGGGCTTGATTTGTACAGTTGTATCAAGTCTTACTGGTGGTGCTTTCATTATCGTGAAATGGGGGTTACATGAGTGGGTAACGGATATTTGGGGGATGATCGCTTTGGGTGGATTCTTCTTCGTATGTGGGTTACCGGGTTGGGCTGTTGTGCGGTGGACTTTTAACTTCATCAATAAACAGGAGGGGAAAACCATTATTGAAGTGGTTAAAGAGCTTAAAGAAGCCAGAGAAGATTTGAAGAAATAACGTACCAAATGATACGCCGCCTTAGGGCGGTTTTTTAATACTTGAAGGAAAGCAAAATGAAACAAATATTTGATTATTTAAGAAAGATCAGTGGTGGGACACTTACTCAAGAACAAGTTGATGCTGCTAATCAAATGATTGTAAAAGCCTCAGCTGCAACAGTGGCCGATATGTTGGGCCTAACGACCGACCAGATGGTGGTCAGTCTTTTTGGTGTAGATCTCATTTGCGGTTTTGAAGGTAAGCGACTTACTGCCTATGACGATGGGGTGGGAGTGTGGACGATTGGTTTCGGTACCACGCTTTACCCGAACGGCATCAAAGTCAAGAAAGGTGATACATGCACTGAAGCACAGGCGAAGGCATACATGGCGCATGATTTAAAGAAATTTGAATCGGCTGTAAATAATGCGGTGAAGGTGCCACTGAACCAAAATCAGTTCGATGCCTTAGTTTCACTTGCTTACAACATTGGGGCTAGTGCTTTTAGTCAATCAACTTTAGTTAAAAAGCTGAATGCCAATAATATTCGTGGTGCAGCAGATCAGTTCGATGTATGGGTGAACGCGGGTGGAAAACGTATGCCAGGGCTTGTTAATCGTCGCGCTAAAGAAAAGGCTTTGTTTCTTTCATGATCAAAGCATTCATGGTGTGCATCCTGCTTTCAGGAAGCACATCGTATTCGATTTCAATAAGGGTGAATATTGTTGTTTGAACATTTCCAATGTTAAAATAAAGTTTTTGTTTATTCTCCTCGTAGTGTTTTTTTCCATTCATGTTTAATAATAGTTTTTACAAGATATAAAACTTGAGATATATTTCCAGATAGATTACTTTTTAAATTAACAATTCTGTCCGTTTTATTATAGAACAATTCATCGGGATATAGATTGATGTTACAAAATTCCAATAAGTTTGATTTTAAGTTGGAAATCTCATCTATTAGCTCTTTTTGAAATAGATTTTCTTCATCTAAAAACAATTCAACTTTGGATATAAGTGAATCAACTTCTTGGTAAGAAGAAATAAAAATACTAAAGTCTAGATCACTTCTCTCAGTGTGTTGTTTGTTTGTGATTTGTAATGTTGCTCTTAGATTATGAATAATGTTAGATGTTTTAGAAATTATTTCAGCAATGTCAGTTCTTAAAGAATTAATCCACTCTTGTTGGTTTTTTGAAGTTAACTTCGCTATCTCCTGTATTTTGTCGTGTGCAAGAGCATTCCTTTGCAAGTTATTTTCATTTTCGATCAAATTTTTATTTGATTTACCTACAACAAAAATAGTTATAGAGGCAGAAATGAGTGCTGTGATAATAGAAACAAAAACTGTTATACCTAATGCTGTGTAATCAGTTACGGGATCCACTCTCAATTGTATTGGGTATTCTTTATTTGTATTTTGTATCTGTAATGATTGGGTAGAAGGTATTTGATTAATTACTAGAAACGCATCCTTTGATGAGGTTACATTAGAATTACTGGTTGCTTGATCGGACATTATTGTTTATTTGTAAAAATTTTGACATCCGTATTTTATATTTCAATTATTTATAGTCAACATCAAAGTTCAAATAAAATATCCCGTTTCAAAGTTCAATACTGCATCAGCTAATAGCAACGGCAAGCTGTAGGGATTTCAATAGTCGATAAAAAAGCCCTCTAAGTGAGGGCTTTGGGTTTTTGAAGGACAATACCTTTTTCTATTGCTGAAGAAATAAAATGAAATTGTGGTGATTTTTGTTTTGCTTCATGGATTTTCTGTTTTGATCCAAACATATTTAATAAAGTTTTTCCAACTGTTAGTGCACCTGACAAACTTCCACCACTTAATGCCATATCACCAACAATGGCACCAATATCCCAAAGATGGGGTGTATTACTTTTAATATCACTTATTATTGGTTTGAGTGAATAATTAGGAAACCTTGCCGCAAAAACCTCCTGATACTCAGTTACAGATTTGTCAAATTGAATAATCTCGTACTGCCTTTCTAGTTCTCGCTTATCTTTATCTTCAAACTGGGTAATCGTTCTAAATAGTTTGTATTTCGTATAATGCAAAGCGTCAAGTTGTTCTATGTGATCTTCTCTGAACCGCCTTAAAACATCGATTGGAACATAGGTGCTTGGATAAGGTAAGCACATAGAAATTTCAACTCTGATTGAATGCTCTTCCAGTAGATCATCTGATTCAATTGTATTGAAGCCATCTGCTACATTATTATAAATCACCCAATCTGACTGTTTATTTTGCTTTCTAACACTTTGACATGCTATGAGAGACTCTAGAGCCAGTCTTTGAAATTCAGAAGAATGGATTGTTTCAGGTGGAGCATTTTGATAGATATCAACAACACCATTGCTTATAAATTGCTGTATTTCTGGAATAGAACACCCAATATGGGGTATCTGTGTGATAGTGACGCTATCCCAATATAAACCATAAAACATCAAATCAGAGTAGGAAATATTCTTTGCTACAGTTCCATGCTCATTATTAACTACAGTTCCAGATAGGATGATACCTTGGGAAATCCTTGGTTTTTTAAAAGTTATGATGTTACTCAAAAATCAAGTCTCCAAATTTATAAAATACTGATATATGATTTCATTTTATAATCTATTTAGTTGCTTATCTAAATGATTTGTCAAGGTGGTTTTCATTTTCGATATTTCTCCGCGATAAATCAAAATTGTAATACGATCCTCTTTCTTCAGTGGACTATTATCATTTTGAGATATATCCGCCAATATGGAGGCTACTTTAATATGTAATTCTTTATATTTTTCTATATCTCCTTTATTTAGTTTTATGATGTACACTGCCTCATATAATTGATAGAGAAGTTTTTTCATAGTAACTGGATTGTTGAAATTAGTCTTGCTAAAAACATCTAGGTCATCTTGCATTTCATCTATAATTTTATTTGCTAAGTCAACATTGTCCTTTAAAATGAGAAAAATCTTTTCTTCTTTCCAGTCATTAAATAATTGAGTAGCAATAAAGGCAGCAACCAGTGTAGAAATTCCTCCAAAGAAACTAGAGGTTAATGTAAGTGACTCTTTAAGAACTGTTGTTGTTTTTGGGTCAGCATTGAGAAGTATATAAAAAATTAAAGCAAACAAAAAAATAGTACAGATAGATGTCGCAAGAAATATAGTCGAAGCTAGTTTAGATATTTTCATTAGATATAGGTGTCAGCCTTTTTGACCTTATAAAGAACTAATCATTTACAGTCAACATACCCTCCCAACTAAAATAATCTCGCGTCAGACTCCCTTGACTCATCGACCTGCCGCGATTGGGCAATTTGCATGGTCCGATCAGGTGCTTCTTATCCTCGAATATTGAGCAACTATACTATTCACTAAATAAATTCGTATAGGGTAGGGTAAGGATATTTTGCCCATTATGATTGATGATCGCCGCGAGTATGTAGATATTGCCAACAACGGCATGCTGCAGTGGTTTTTATAGTTAGGGAAAAGCCCTCTGAATGAGAGGGCTTTTAATTTAGTGAGCTGTACAGTTATTTAAGGCGAATATACATGTGATAAATATGTGATGCATCGTTAGGTTTGCGCTTATCTACTTCTATGTAATTTAGGTTTTCAACTAACGCTCCGAGTTTCTCATAGCCATAACTGCGAGAGTCGAAAGAAGGATCATTTTTAACCATATACCCCCCAACACCTGATAATGGTGCCCAATCAGAATCTTTTGATAGAGCATTAATAGCGACCTTAAGTGCATCCTTTAACTTTTTATCTTTAGATAAATCTGCTTTTTTCGTTGTTTTAGCTGGTTTTTGATCATCTATTTCTGCTGATATTACTTCTTCAAGTTTTGGCGTAAGATTTTCAACATAAATAAATTGATCACAAGCAACAATAAATGCTTCTGGGGTTTTCTTTTCACCAAAACCATAAACAACCAAACCATTCTCTCTAATTCTCGTTGCGAGTCTAGTAAAATCGCTATCAGATGAAATTAAGCAAAATCCATCTAGGTGGCTTTGGTGTAGCAAGTCCATAGCATCAATAATTAATGCTGAGTCAGTAGCGTTTTTTCCTGACGTGTAGCTAAATTGCTGCACAGGCTGAATAGCATGTTTATGTAATTGTTCTTTCCATGATTTTAAGTTTGGCTTAGTCCAGTCCCCGTAGATTCTCTTAATATGTGCTGTGCCAAACCTGGCAATTTCTTTTAGTAAATTTTCACATACTGATGCTTGAGCATTGTCCGCATCTATCAACACAGCAAGTTTTAAATTGTTTGATTCTGACATTCTTTAATAATTCTTATGAGATTAGCCTAATTTATATTGATAATATATAAATTACAAATAGTTAAATATACTTTATTTTTCAATTCTTTGATTTGAGCTCATTTTTATGAGTATCTTATGCAGCACAGCGCATTCTACTTCGACGATGATGCCCGTTACTGTTACTGTTACTGTTACTGTTACTGTTTGTGTGCAGTGTATTAATAGATACACATTATGATAAAAATGTTGCTTTGTTTATTTACCATAATATAATTTATGTATTCTTTACTAAATACAATAATTTTCGATGCTTTATACTTGGGATGAAATTCTAGATTTGGAACATAAGTGGGATAATCTATTATTAGGAAATGGCTTTAGTTGCAATATATGGAAGAAATATTCATATGACTCACTTTTAAAATATTCCAAAAAAAATGGGGTTGAACCCGTATTAAATGAAGATGTATTTCAGATTTTTCGAAATTTAGCTACCAGTAACTTCGAAGATGTATTAAAGGCATTAACTTTAACTGCGATCGTTAAGGAGGCTATTGGGGAAGAGGTCGATGATATTTTGGAATTATATGAAGATGTGCGAAATAATCTTTTTAACACAGTGCATGCTACACATATTCCCTTCGATGTTCTAGAAAAAAAACTTATTGGTGAGGAACTTGCGAAATATAGAAAAGTATTTACGACATGTTATGACTTAATACCTTATTGGAGTGCTTTTCACACGATTTCGAGCAGTAAACAAGTGGATTTCTTTTGGAATTATAATGGTTTTGATCCAAATGACACGAACATATATAATCCTAAGAGAGTTACAGCGTTTTATTATTTACATGGTGCACTACATTTACAATCCAGTTTAGCTGGTGAAACTAGAAAAATTTCAGGAACTTCAAAATCTTTACCTTTGGGTGATAGTTATAATCATCGAGATACATCACTTCCCCTTTTTATTACAGAAGGGACAAGTAGATATAAATTAAGTAAAATTCAATCTAATAGTTACCTGAATTTTTGTTTGGAGCAACTTTCTAATTTTGATGGAAATATAGTCATAATAGGTCAAGGGTTGGATCCTGTGTTTGATCAACATCTTATTGATGCACTTTTAGATAACCAAAATATTAGTAAAATAGCTATATCTATTTTTTCAGGCTTAGATAAGAGAGATCAGCGAAAAGCAGTAAGGGGGTATAAGGAAAGGTTATCTAATTCCGATGCTATATTATACTTTTTTGAGTCACACACACATCCTTTATGTTCTAAAGAGATCAATAGTAATAAAGTCTAAATCTAATTAATTTACTTATGTAGGGAAACAATGGAACATCCACTGTATTTCCCCCATAAGAACCAGAACTAAAACAATTAAAGCTTTTGATTTCTTTCATTTTATTAGGTATAAGCCTTATTTAACTCACCGTCCCCAACACTGGAATCATTCTCGGTCCAGCCTGTCTAGCCTTGCCAATGATCTCTACCAGCTCATCATAAGTCAGCTCAAACTTATCCTCGCTGTCAAAGACGTAAACCATATTCTTGTCTTTGAATTCTTCAGGAGTGGGTGGCACAAACCGCTTAGGAATTAAAATCTGTGCCAATTGTTCATTTGAAAGTTTAAATAAATGCATAGTCTTATCTCACTCTAAAGAGCTCATTCCATTCTGTTAAATAATTCGGGGATTTTCGTTCTTGATTCATTTGCCAGTGCTCATCTTTGCGCCCGCATAACCCCAGTGACAAAGTATTTTTGCCATACTTGTGAGTGATGTGATCTAAAGCATCGGAGAGCTTAGCTCGCTTAATGTGTAGTGAATAATCGGTAAATAGGTCAGGGGAGAATTTTGCTTTCGGGATGATCTCCATCAGGATGATGCCTGCCTTTTTATATTTAAAGCCGGGTTTGAATACCTCATCAATTGCCTGCATCGCTATACGGGTAATCTCTAAAACATCATCGGAGTGCTCGGGCAGCTGCATAATGACGTAAGGTGTGTATTTCTCAGCTTTATCAAAGCGACCAGTCTGAATAAATACGCCAATCATTTTGCATAAAGACATATCATCACGAAGTCTTGAGACAGCTCTTTGCACATATAAACGCACTGAAGATTTGATGTTCTCAATGTCGTAAATCGGTTGGCCATAAGACTGGCTACTGATGATTTGCTTTTTAGCAGGGGCATCGCTCTCTAGATCAATGCATGAGATCCCATTCAGCTCACGTACCGTCTTTTCCATGACAATACTGAACTGTTTTTTAATTTCTGCTGGGTGCGCTTGAACCAAATCCAAAACGGTACGGATATTCATTGCATGGAGCTTTTTACAGTTCTGACGCCCAACCCCCCAAACCTCTCCAACGTCGATCTGTGCAAGCATGGCTTCAGTTGAGCAGGGGTCCATATCGACTAGATTGCATACCCCGTTAAAAAACTTATTCTTCTTGGCGAGGTGATTGGCAATTTTTGCTTCTGTTTTTGAACGTCCAATACCCACGCAGCAGGGTAAAGTGAGCCACTGCCAAGCGGTCTTACGAATGTCTTGGGCATAGTCGGTTAAATCAAATAAATGCTCATAACTGGTGAGATCCAAGAAGCATTCATCGACTGAATAAATCTCTTGCTCTCCTGGTGCAACATACATCCCCAGTAAAGTCATAAAACGACGAGACATGGCCCCATACAGCGCAAAGTTGCTGGAGAACACCTGAACATTATGCTTCTTGATGATGTCTTGAATCTGGAATACCGGCACACCCATTTTAATACCAATGTCTTTGGCTTCTTGGGAGCGCGCCACGGCACAACCATCATTACTCGAGAGAACAATGACCGGACGATTATTGAGGGACGGATTAAAAATACGCTCACAACTGACGTAGCAGTTATTCACGTCCACTAACGCGAATATACGATTTTCAGCTTTCATTTTTATACTTCTTATTTGCTGGTAGAGCGTCTATAAAATTGCTTGAGGTTGAAGGTCACAACCCCTTGGATAGAGATAGACTGACTGTCTTTAGGAATAATATGCTCGTAAGCTGGATTTTCAGCTCTTAGCCAAATAGGGGGAAGTTCATAGTCTTCATCCCCAAACATTTCTTTGATTTCTTGTTTTGACATCTTAGCGGTCATCATTAACCGCTTAAGTGTTATTTCACGCTCATCGATGAGAGCTAAAACGATATCTCTATGCTGTGCTGTAATGCTCTTATCGACCAAGAAGGGGTCATCAATTTCAAAGCCAGCGTAAAGCATAGACTCACTATCAACCCGTCCCATAAAAGTGGATATTGGATTGAAGATGAGGAAGTCATTTAAGTCGATCGACTTGTCGATATGGTCTTTGGTACCAAAAGCAGGACCAGCAGAAAACCGTTCCAATGCAGAAGGAATCTCGAGGCGAGTTTTGATTGAAATTTCTTTAAGATCAAACTTAGACCCTAGCTCATGCTCTTTTTGTATTTTTTCAAAGACAGCATTGACGGTAGGACTTGGAGCACCATCGGGACCCATGAGTGTTTGAAGGAATGACCAGACGTCATCCGAGAAGTAGATCGGTAGTTTCTTTGACATGTTTGACTCCTACGCTACGAGGCGTGTTTGGAACTGAACTCTTTTTTTAGGATAGTCGGTGGCAAATTAAATTTCAAATTTAAAAGCTGTGGATAATCAAAGGGCCGTCAAATTAAATTAGGTTGAGTGCCATTTTCGGATAAGCGGGATTTAGGGAAGGTGATGTACTCATCCTGCATTTCAAAGAAGAACTCATGCGCCTCTTTAAAGCTGCAGTTTAGCCATTCTTCACGGTATTCATCAGGGATTACGATGATCGAGCGCTTCTCATCTTTAGACTTATGGAATTGCTTCATGAAGGGATGTTTATCGGCATTGATGGTCAGCATACTCATCGATCTGATTTGCTCTCCATCGATGATGGCATTCTCATATATTGCCGCAACGGTAAAAGGCATACCATCCTCACGTGCAATGCCATACCAATGTGATTTCCCATCAATGTATTTGGGTTCAAAGATGGTTTCGACTGGAATCAAACCAAACTGAGACTTATGCCAAGCTTCTCTAAAACTGGGTTTCTCAGCGACCGTTTCAGTCCGGGCATTGTATGTGTACTTACCGAAGCTTTTTTCCTTTGCCCATTTTGGAATCATCCCAAAATTAACGGATCTCCATTCGATCTTGCCGTCATTGGAAAAGATCAAAGGAGCAGGGTAGTTCGGAAATATATCCTCAGGGAATTCCAATTGATCAGGCTCAGGGAGATCTAACAGAAATGCACGATTCTTTCTGATCGCTTCGAAGTTTGCACACATAGACTTATCCCAGTTTATTCTTTATGATCATCGCTCAAATAATAACCCAACTAAGAATAAAAATGATTTCAAAACAATTTAAGATCGTCAATGGAATACTTGCAGTCATTGGTATTGCTGCATTCATCTTTTTCCAGTATCAAATGAGACCTGACAAGCTTGGTGGCTTCAAGGAAGGCACAGAAGAGTATTATGGCTATCAATACACTGGTGATAACAAACTAAAGAGTGCGGATCAATGTGATGATGAAAAAGATGATCCTCAAATGAATATTAATGATGCATTTATCAAAGGGTGTAGGGCTTATTTTCAGTCATGAGTGTCAACAGAATTGAAGTAATATAAAAGCCTGGTAACTTAGGTTTTTCAGAATTTTTATTACATAAAATAAAGTTCAAGATTTATATTCTTATTATAGTAATGCATTCAAAGATAAATGTTGGTATCATTCTCATTTAAAGATTATTGCTAAGAATTTTAGGCCTTTACATGAAAGATATTATTCAGGAAGTTAGTGAAAAGTTAAGTATCAAGGATTTTAATAACTTATCAAAAGAGCAGTATGCAGAAATTATTGAACTGATCCATAATAATAAATATTCACTTGAACAATTGGCTGAGCTTGTAAAAGTAATCCCTAATTTTATTGTTCTTCAAAAAGATTATTTAGATAGCTTAAAATCAATAGTAGATGGAGCAAAAACTTCGCAAGTTAGTAGTCTTGAAGGTATTAAGAAAAGTCTGGATTCGACGATGCAAATTATTTCAAAGCTTGCAGATAAAGCCACAAGCGATGAATCTCTTCGATTAATTGCTGAGACAACTTTAAAGATTGCTGATTTACATGTAAAAATAGCTGAAATAATTAAAGAAACAAATAAAGATAATAATGAGGCTTGGCAAAATTTTGCAAAATTAGCAATGGCAACCATAAGTGTAGTTGGAGTAGTTCTAATGGCTTTCCGGAAAAAATAAGAAAAATCTTAGGTGCGGATTAAAAATTTAATTTAATCCTAAAATTAAAATAAAAGAGTTTACAAAAAGTAAAATGGAAGTCCCTAGCTCCCATTTTCACTAATTTTTCTAAAAATTTGCATTAAAGCCCATTATGTAGAATTAATGGATTTATTATAGTTTTTTCTTGGGTTTTCTCTTGTTGGTAGTGTCTCTGACCTTTGGGATTTCACCTCTGGGGCTTCTTGTAAGATGAATACCTTGTTTAAGCTTTTTTTTAGGTTCTTCATATGTGTAGTAGGCAAATAGTAGCTGAATTAGATTTATAAGAATACTTAAGCTTAGTTTATGTTTTCCAATGCTATTCGATTCCGCTCTATGTGCTGCATCATTTCCTATATAGCGAATATTATCCAATAAGTATCTTTGTTTAGTTGAAATATAACCCTCATCTTCAAATTTTTGTAAAATCCTACCTAAATCATCATCTATAATAAAGTGTTTACAAATTTGCTCTAACAATGTTCTTAAGCCTAAACCAGATAGAATTTCTAGTCTATTATTAAGTGCAGTAACAACTTCATTGAATGTATCTTGCATAGATCCTGGAAGTAAATAAATTACATGAGCAGTATTTGCCAACTCTTTATCTCGAGTCGGATAATATGTTGCACGTGAAATTCTATCCCATTCTAAATCCCCATATTGATTAGGGATTTGAACCATATCATCAGCAGTATAATGATCTGTTCTGTAGGTTATGGACTCACAATTTATACATCTTAATAGGTCATATTCTGAATAATAATTATCATCTTCAGTGTTTTTTTGAGTTTCTAATCCAATAAGAAATTCATGTTTTATTTCGGTTTTACAGTGTAAACAAAAGATAAAAAATAAATCCTTATTTTCATTTCTGACTTTCGGCTTTGTATTGGGGAGGATGTAAGTGATATCCATTTTAATGTCTATAACTCCGAATATTTTTGTGCGTCATCAAATTTAATAAGCTCTTAAACTTAAGATAATACATCCTATATGAAATACTTGAAATCTCATATAAGTATTAGCATCTTAGCAATAGTAGTTCTAGGCTTTCGCTCATTAAGAAAAAAATTTATCTAATTTTAGATATACAACTAAAAAGGTATTATTTTTGAATTTTTTTCACTCATAAATTGCATCTCACTTTACCAAAAATATTAAACTAGACCTGTACGTAGCAGGTGTATAGCTTTAGAATGGTTGTGTCAGAAAACATAACGAAATCAAAGATAAAATTTTAGTGTGTCAAGTATTGTGTCAATTACACTTAACTTATTGATATATAATAAATGTTAACCCCCTTGACATCGTAGAGGTCTCCAGTTCGAGTCTGGATATACCTACCAAGATATACAAAGGGTTTACAAGCAATTTCAATGACTTGTAGGCCCTTTTTTTATGGTTTGAATTTTGTTGTTTTCCCTAGATATTTCAAAAAATAGTAGAAATAATTAATAAACTTCCCCAGAAATGCACCAAGATTTCCCCAATGAAAATACCAAAGCCCGTAAAAAGAGGCGATGTTTACCGTATTCAAATCCAAATTGATGGAAAAAGAATCTCCTGTACCCGTGACACCATTAAAGAATGTGAGCATTGGGCTGCGACAAAATTTTTAGAGTCAAAAATTGCTACGAAAGAAGTAGAGCAAGGGATAAAGCCTAAATTTACCTTTAGAGAGTTGGTTGATCATTATTATGAGCACGTTGGTCAGTTTAGGGAGTCCAAGAGTTCAAGAAATTGGATTAAAGGACAGGTTAGTACTTTTGACGAAAAATTTGGCTTTCTGTCTGGTACATCGGTACATGATATTTCTCCCAAGCAATTAACCAACTGGCGTAATCGCCGGTTGACTCAAGTTGGGGTAAATACCGTTTTAAAAGAGATCTCTTTTTATAGCGCAATTTTCACCTATGCTCAGAAAGAGCTTTTTCTACTCGATGACAATCAGTGGATGCTCATTACCAAGCCGAAGAAACCAAAGGCCAGATCTCGACGGATTCATCCGTCTGAAGTTGCACTGGTGCTGAAAGCGCTGGATTATGAAGTCGGTGATACACCAGTTTTACCGCAGCACTATGTTGCTTGGGGTTTCTTATTTGCCTTGGAAACTGCATTACGTCGCGGCGAACTGATTTCACTAGAAAAGAAGGATGTGCATGAACGTCATATTCATCTGCCTAAAACTAAAAATGGTGAACCGCGTAATGTACCTTTGTCTGAAGAAGCCAGGGCATTACTTGATTTAATTAAACATGATGGAAAGAAAGTCATTCCACAGACTGAAAATGCCTTTCGGTTGATGTGGGAAAAGAGAAAAGCAGCGATTGGTCTGAATGGTTTGCACTTTCATGATACGCGCCATGAGGCGATTACGCGTATGGTACGGGTGCGTAAATTACCAGTAGAGATTTTAGCGAAAATTACTGGTCATAAGAAAATTGAAGTCTTGGTGAATACTTACTACAACCCGAATGCTGAAGATTTGGTGGAAGCGTTTAATCGAGAAAATTAAACCCGCACAAGGCGGGTATTTTTAATTCTTTTACTTAGTTTTTTCTACGGTTATGGGTGCGTGTGCTCTTGGTGAGCATGGCATCTGCAATTTCTGGATCGTATAAATGTTTCCCACAAGTTCCCTGGTTAATTGTGGCCAGTTTGGATCTAACGGTCGTGTTAGATAAACCATACTTTTTAGCAAGTTCTGATGCCGACACGAGTTTACGTTTACCTAAATTTAATGCAGTCACTTTGCCACCAAAAAGCTTTTGCCCCAATAAAATTTCAGGTGCTCGGTCGGCTTCAACCGTAATCACATACTCAGCCATTTATGCCTCCCTGTTTTTCTATTGCGTGGAATTGTGCATGAGTTAAGTCTATAGATTTACTGTTGTTTTGTATTTTCATGAGTTAGTGCTTCCTGAAATGGCAGGATTTTGGAATATCCAACAACGAACGGTATGTTCGCGTAAGGTTTTGTCCTCCAGTGCGTTTTTAACTTCATCCGCTGGGTAACGGTGGCTTTTAACTACTCGGCTCTTGTCGACAAACTTATAGCGTCGGCTGGCGGTTAAAAGACTCTTCATTTCTTTGATGTCAGGGAGCTGCTGATAGTTCTTTGCAGCGACTTTGTAGACTTCGTTCAAGTTGATGGCAATTTGATGTGCGTCATGGTCAAAATGGTTAATAGAAAACTCGGTAGACCGGCTTGAATTGAGGTATTCGTAAACGTCCCAAAATTGCTCTACCAGTGGATGGTCACCATTGAGCTGTTTCACACGTTCATGCGCCATATCGAGTAGTATGTCTTGGGCTGCACAGACTTCTTCAAGGTCAATGACGTCATGCAAAATGTGTTTGGCCACAGCATCTATGAGTGCCGAAACCTGAGCATGGCAAAGAGCAATACGTGTATGGGTAATGCCATTGTTATGAAACTCTTTTTCGGTTTGTTCGAGTTTTTCTGCATAGGTTTTAAGAAAGGCGTCCTCATGACGGAGGCAATGAGTCATGTAGGTGCAAGCTTCCTCAATATTCATACGGTCGAGATCATCGACTATGCGTTTGGTTTCAAGCGACTGGCCTTTACGGTCGAAATAGAGGTGTAAAGTACGTGTCAGAATCGCTTCAGATGCCTGAATAGCGGTGTTTTGGCTAATCATGATTGCACCTCGAAACGGAGGCTCATAGGTCTCATTTCCTGCGGTTTTTAAGCCTTTTGAACGAATTGCACGGCCGTTATAGGCATCTTTTAATTCATCCCATGAAAACTTAGGTTTACCGACAGAATTACCGTTTTGGTCGTTACGGTCACCCTCAATAAGTACGACAGGTAAGTTTGAGATTTGGGCAAAGTTACGGTACACCGCGACATTGGTGGATTTGTTAGCATCGAAACCTTCATAGTCTGGTCGACCTGAAAGTTTCCACATAAATTCGATTAGGCGTGACTTACCTGCACCTGCTTCACCAACAATTTCTATAAAGGGAAAAGAGCTGTGCATAGAGCGGATTTGCTCAGCAAAATATGAGCCTGTCCACCATGCTAAAGCGACTAGACCTTTGGCACCACGCACGCGGTAGAAGTCTTTCCACCATGTCGGTTTAAAGGTGGACTTGTGGTTTAACTGAACATTTGGACTGTTGGCCAAGGTCTTTAATTCGATACGTCCGACTTTGTAAAAGTCATGGTCGTTTATGTCAATGACTTGCCCTTTATAAACCGCGTGTTTGTTGAAAATATAGGCCTGATATTCTTTGCTATAGCCAATAAAGTCGATGGTTTTAACTTCACGTAAACGCTCGGTTTGGTTTTTCATGAAGGTGAGTAGTTGATGGTCATTCCCCGTCCACCATGCACCTACCTGAACCGACAATAAGCGCGGGGCAAACTTACCCCGTGCAGAAATTTGGTCTGCGGTAAAGGTCGCTTTGGCTTCGCTCTCCGGGTTTAAAATTTGGAAGTAATACCAGGACTCATCGGTTATTTCATTGCGCTGAAAATACAGTGGGTTGAGTTGTCGATTACAGATTTCGGAAACCGCAGCACACTGCTGGAGTGCGAGCTCTCGCTTTTGGTTGTCGAGTAATAAGTCGCGCTCTGGATCTGCCTCGATGCGTTCCAGTTCTTTGGTGTATTTGTCCATGTCGAGGTTGAACCAGTACAAGCGGAAGTTATGAATGAACCAAAAGGTTTTTCTGCGAGCGTCTTTATAGTTATAAATGAGTAGACCGGCTTGCTCAGGTGAGTCAGCTATATGCAGTTCGCCATAGTGTTTGTACTGGTCGCGGTATTCGGAGTGCAGTTGGTCGCGTTGGTAAAGGTCGTTCCAGTCTAACTGACCAGATGGCAGGGCTGCGGTGGAGTTCCACTTTTCCTGTAATGCACGAAGGTGAAACTTCTTAATGGCTTTTTTGCCTGCTTTGTCGTTGTCAAAAGCCCAACGCAGACGAGGTCGGTCTTTTTTGAGTTCGATACAACGGTCGGTAATTTGCTTGAGAATAAGGCTTGGATAATTCGAGGTTGAAAGCGTAGCAATACTTGGTTGTTTGCTAAAGCCCAGGGCAATTGCATTAAAAATGCCTTCTGTAATCCAAATAGACTGCGCATTACACAGGGTATCGAGCTGTTCTAATGTCCATGCATGTCCTTCGTATTTTCCTATGAAGTTTGCCTTTTGACGTCCGAAGCGCTCTGGACGGTCGATAAAGCGTTCCCAATAAATACCGCTTGCCAGTTTAAAGCGAATGGTTGCGGTGACTTCGTTTGGGTATTTGAGGTCGTTTCTAAAGAGTTCTTGCGTATACAGACCTTTGAGCATGTTTGGGTCGAAACCACGGGCATGGAGTAGGTAGGCGTCTGCTGCGGCATTTGGGTTTTCTCTGGTACGCGGAAAGTCTTTTGACCAGTCTTTGAAAAGATCTTCGCAGATTTCTTTGACGTGCTCTTCATAGCCGCATTTGTTCAGGCGGGCGCACTTCACCACACGTGGGTTGACTGCATGAGTGTAGAGTTCTTTTTTACCGCAGTTCGGGCAGATGCCTTGACGATACCATTCTCCAACGCGTTTAAAGCTGAAGAGCTGATTCAGTTTTTCGTCTATGAGAAAGTGAATATTTGACATTTAGACCCACTAAAATTTAACGGCTTAACTGTTTGAGTTTGTATATTTTTTTGCATATTTGTAGCAATGCGCTGTTTCTTAAATGGCTTTCATTACAATTGCGCATCGCTTGGAGGGTCTTGTAGTTCGGGATGATGCTTCACCATAAAGTCACGGATGTAGATGGCAATTTTGGTGTCATTTTCGAATGCAATTTTCTTGAGGGCTTTTAACTGTTTTTTCGTCCAACGCACTTGAGTTAGTTCTGTGTGTTTTGGTTTTGTTTGAATGTTTGTTGAAGTCATGCGAAAATCACCATAAATCGTACTTAGATACTTAGTGTTTCTAAATTTAGTACTATTTATGATGCTCTACAAGTGCTTTTTTAGGAAAAAGTATGAAAAATGATGATTTAAATACTCGCGGTACACGTTTGCGAGATGAACGGAAGCGTTTGGGGATACAAACTCAAGAAGAACTTGCGGAGATACTTGGGGTAAAAAAGAACTCTATTGGGCGTTTTGAGAAGCACAATGAGCCTCTGAATACTGACTATTTAGACAAACTCGAAGCTCACGGGTTTAATATTCATTTTATTTTATGGGGTGAACAACCTGTAAAAAGTGGGGAGCTCTCTGACACTGAGGTAAAGCTGATAGAGCTGTACCGCCAGACGCGAGAAGAGATGCGCGGGGGATTGGTTTCACTTGTTGAAACCTATGCGAATCAATTTAAATAACTATTAAATCATTAATAAATATGCCAATAATTTTTCAAGTATCTGCTTGGGTAATCTTAGCAGTCGGTTTTTTTGCACTGGGTCATAAGTTTTTTCCAAATTTTAAAAATTGGCTTAGCTCAGGAAAGATTAGCTATGTTTGGTTAATTGCAATTACGTTAGGATTGTTTGTATTACTTACATATCCGATTTTTTTCAATTGGTGGGCAGTAAATTTCTGGAATGTACCTGAAGATGATCTAACAGACTTAACTAAGTTAGGTCCACTAGGTGACATTTATGGAAGCCTTAATACGATATTCACTTCTGCTACATTAGCTTTTGTTGTGTACGCAACTTTCTTGCAACGGCAGGCAAATATTGATGCACGTATTGCGATGGATAAACAACTTCAGCAATCTCAAAAAGCTACAGCAGAACAATTACGTGAAGCTAGAAGATCGACAAAGGAACAATTACTTCAGGCTAAATATGCACTTCGCGCACAACTTAAACAGGCTGAGGAGTCGACTAGTCAACAAATAGCTTTAGCCCAGGCTTCGCATGATGCTCAAATTAGAGAATCACAGAATGCGATTTTTACCACAAAATTTTATGGTTTATTAAATTTTAAAAATGAACGCTTAAACTCTTTAAAATTAAAAAGTTCAACAGGACTCATTTTAGTTGGTTACGAAGTTTTTAGACCTATAAATGAACACATTGCCAACAGTTGTTTTTATACATATGGTCATAATATGAAAGAATTAGTGCCATCCTATATTCGAAAAGAATTTGATTTGGTTTGTTGTCAATATAATGACAATAATAAATTTTACGAAATATTTTCATACTTTGAATTATATTCTTCATTGTTAGATTTGGTAAAAAACGCGCCATTGGACACAAAGGTGAAAAATTTTTATTGGTCTTTAATTCGTAATTCTATGACATCTTCTGAGCAACTTTCATTATTTTATCTAGCACCAATGTGGGATCGTCTATATATATCTTTACCAGGCTGCTTTTTATTTAACAGTTTTGGACCAAGTAATGGATTCAATAAAGACTTTGCGATTAATTTTTATAAAAAAAATCATTTTTATACAGATGAGTGGTTTCAAGTTTTTGATCAACTATGATCTTAAAAAAAACCCAGCCTAAGCTGGGGTTTTTCTTATTTATTCTGTACCGCCTTTGATATCTGGGCGACTTGATAGTGAAGTGTGTTGAATAGAGCCGTTAATTCTTCGCCCGTGAGTGGGTGGTCTAAATGCATTTTTGTGAGTGCTGAAAGCATTAATTCTAAATTTTCAATTGGGAATTTAACTTCATCCAGTATTTGTTCGGCAGTCATGTCTTTATGGCTGTTAATTTCTATTGTTGAGTGCATTGCTCCCCCTGTCTATTGATCATGGGTATATTTTCTAAAATATCTTTACCAAAATATAGTGCAGTGCGACTTTCAGTGTCGCACTACTTACTGATTTTATGACGTTTTTAGTACGACTTTAGGCGAAGCTTTGAGCTTGGCTTAGTCGTGTTTTGGGTGGGTATACTCATGATCAGCCCCCCATAAATAAAATAGAAAAGGTCATGACAGCCATGCTGAGAAACACTGTGGCATCGACAAAGTTTTTTAGGAGTTTTTGCTGTTTGAGTTTTCTTTGACGCTTGAGATATGCCTCTAGGTCATAGATAGGGGAATGTTCTTTTATATTATTTGGGGTGCGCGAATGCGTTGAAGCGAATGTTTTCATTGGCTTTTCCTTTGTATATCAAGTTATAAACCTGACACCATTACTTCTCACGATAATGGTGACAGACTGAACAGGGGTGAGAATACCGCTACAAAGGAAACGGCCAGCGCGAAGCTGCCCTATCCAGCCTGCCATAAAAGGCACAGCCGAATTTTACACAAAAAAATAGCCCATGACGGACTTTTTGCGCCTTTGTAATATTACAGGTTCTCACGCCTGATCACAGATTTTGCTGTGGTAAATTTAGAGTAGCTTAGATACTATATGCGCGTCAATACTTTATAAAAAATTGTGATTTGGGTGGGGTATGGGTGAGGATTCTTTGAATGAAAATTTGCAATTAATAACAGAGTTAGAAGATATTCATGAAAAATTTAGTTCTAAAGTTGTTGATTTAAATCTGAGAGATAATGGTAAATTTAATACATTAATAAATTACATCGAGGAGATATTTTCAGAAATTATAGAATTGAAAAAATATATGGAGAATGCTAGTGATTCTCTTATTATATCTGTTGGTAATAATTTTGTTGAGTTAGTTAAATTATTACAAGATTTTAATTTAAATAATATTGATGTTAATTTACATATGTTTATGGGGCGTTTGCTGTCTATTAGAGACTCGTTAATGAGTGAGAATAAAATTGAGCTTCTTCAAGCTTATGGAGTAAGAGCAAAAAGTATAATAGATGATTTAAATAAGAAAAAAATAGAATTAGAAACTAAAATTCAAGAAAATGAAATTTTAAGTGATGATCTTAAAAACAAAAAAGTTAATGAAATTTTTGAAGATGATTCCGAAAAATTTAAGAATTTAGCTAGACGTTATGAAATTGCATTTTATATAGCACTTGCATTTTTATTTCTGTATTTCTTCGGCTGGTATATAGAAATTGATACGGCGAATTTTAAATTTAAGTTTGCAGAACAGTTCTATGAGAACCATACACCAACTTTTTACGTACAAAAAATTTCTTTAATTATTCTTTCTACAACACTTGCTGCATTCCTTTTAAAACGTTCGTTTATGAACCGTCGTTTAGCTGATGAAGCCTACCGTACAGCAAAAGAGCTAGATGCACTTCCTCGATATATGGAAGGTATGCCTGAAGAAATGAAAGAAAAAATTCGGTTTGACCTTGCTTACAAGTACTTTGGTAATGGCATTCATCATGAAAGCTATACAGGTGGTGAGAACCTGATGCATGAAAACATTAAGGCCAACACCGACTTTATTAAAGCTGTGAAGGATTTGTCGCCAAAGGTGGAAGTGCCGAAGGCTGAAGCAACAAAGGAAGAAAAGCCTGATAAAGCAGTAGCTTGATTGATCGTTTTTAATAGATTTGGTTTTAAATTTTTATAATTTTTAAGAGGGTTTTGGGGTGAGTGAGAGTCCAGTACAGCAGTTAAAAAAGAAAAAGCAAGAGGAGGAGATAGCTTTTAATGATTTGCGGGATAAATTAATAGAAAAGTTAACTGGACTACTAAATCATAATGTTCTTGATAAAATTAGAGAAAGAAATTTATTGAAATTTAAAGAAATAGATAATATTTCACAAATATTTAGGCGGCAAATAACGCTGCTTGAAAAAGAATTCACTACTGTACTTAGTAAATGGGTTTTAGATATAATTAGTAGCAAAATCTATAATATAGAAAGTATTTTTAATCATTTAATGAATGCTTTAAATGAGAATAAAAAAAATCCTGAAATTCAGCATATCGGTTCTGAGAATAAAAGAACTTTTTCTGAATACTCTGAGTTATTAATGATTACTGTGATTCAATTAGATCATGATGTTGATTATTTACAAAGTTTGTATGATGAATTGGCAACACAAAAACAAAACTTAATCTTAGTAGGAAATAATCAATTTTTAGAAAAGGTAGAACAGGCGAGAAATGAGCTAAACAAAGAAGTTCAAGATTTCAGAACTAAAAGGAATATTGCTGACAATGCTTTAACTGTCGATTTCTATGATAAAGCAGTAAAAAAATATGAAGAAAAGGAAAAGGCTTATAGAAATTTATTTTATTTATTTATTGCACTTACTTTAGGTATTTCAGTCCTTTTATTTGTCCTTCATACCGATTTAACCGATATTTCATTTTGGGTTATGAAAATTACCGTAATTCTTGTTGGTATTACTTTAATTACCTATTTTCTAAAGCAATCTGCTCACTATCAACGTCTTGCCGACCAAAACTACCAAACGAAAGTTGAACTATTAGCCTTTCCTAGTTTTATGGAAAGCATACCAACAGAAGAAGCTGCTTCTGTGCGTAAAGAACTTGCACTGAAATACTTCGGGCGTGAAATAGATGGAGCTGCGCATAAAGATATGAGTAACCTGATCTCTGACCAAATGAAAAGCACTACTGAAATGGTGAAAGCTGCAACTGATGTGTTGAAGGCGAAGGGGTAAGCTATGGCTGCGAATGTTGATGCTAAAGTAGATTTTACTGCTATTCTGAGTGAAATCATGAAAAGTGAATATGGTTTAGTTTTCATTTGCTCATTACTTTTTATAATTGTTCTAGCTGCATTTTTATACATGTTTGGCAAGTCAGGAATAATTTCACACTTTAAAGTCTACTCTGAATATAGTAATAAAAAATATCTGAGAGAAATTGAGCAAAAAGAAGACCTTTTGAATGATGAAGCATTAAGCGAATTTAAAGGCGATATGGAATACCATATCAAAGTTTCTAAACTTGAAAACTTCTTAAAATTTAAGAACAAAGATATAGATTTACTGAAATATATTATTTCATGCAGGGATTCTCAAAGAGCAATTCGTCTGTACAAAAAAGGCTGTGAGTATTTAGAAAAAGATAAAGAGACAAAAACATATAAGTTAAAACCTAAATATACGAAAGAGAGTATAGAACTCCAAGAAAAGAGAACTCCTTATATGTACTTTGGTATAAATGGTATAGGTGGCCTACCAATTTTTTTAAACCTTATTTCTAGTTTATTTCCAGAGCTTATTTCTTTTAATTTTAATGTACTTGAAAGCATTTCTTTCTTTATAGTCTTTTTTATCATATCGCTAGTGTATACATTCAGAACTTTGAAACCATTTGCCGCGCTTTACTTTTTAGAGATAGAAAAAATAGATGAAAGTCAGCAAGAAAGAAATATTGCTAAGAATCCTGTCTTAGTTAAAGAAAATCAGGTTGGATAAGGAGCGGTAAAATATGATTTACGCTTTGATGTTTGGCTTAGGTATTTGGTGTACGATCCCAGTACTTATGATTTGGTATTTGCTACTACCGAAAACTTACTTCCTGACTTTTAATGGTGAGACACCTTCACGGATGTCTATTTTTACACACCATTTCTTATCGATCCTTACGCTGTTTATGATTCTCGGTTTAGGCATCGAAACGGCAGTTAAGTATCCTGAAGGCACGATCGCGCCAATATTCTTCTTATTGTCCATTGTTTTAACACTCATATTCTGCGTGTACTTTGGGCGAAATAAAATTAATTTGGGTGATAAGAGAAGAGTATAAAAATAAACGTGAACGGAGTCGGAATTAGACTAAAGAGAGTTAAACAATTCGTGTTTTTGTAGATAAAAATAAGTAGCTTAGATACTATAGTGGCCTGTAATGGGTCATTAATTAGAATAGAATTTTATAAGATTATGATTGAATTAATTGAAGAAACGGGGTATCTCACGACTTTACGCCAAATTGGTGCTACTAGTGGAGGGATTTCTGCAAATACATATCTATCAGAGGTTGAATGGCCTGATGGCGAAGTCTTGGATACTTATGTCAAAATTTTTGATCACAATGATCGTAACAAAGAAATTATCAATGAAAGTTTTGGATATGTTCTAGCGAACAATGTCCGTTTAAGACAATCTACGAGAGCTGCCTTAATAAAAATTTCTGTTGATGACTTTGCAGCAGATCAGCAAGATGAATTTGCTAAAAAGAACGGTTATGTTTTGGGATGGGCTACAGTTAGCTTAACAGGGAAGAATTTAAGATCACTTCACTTCAAAAATATTCCAGATACGACACCAGAAGAATGGCATACGTATAGTCAAACCCTTTTGAAATGGCCTGCTTTTCCAAAGCTAATCGCATTTGATGATTGGATTGGTAATATAGACCGTAATCCTGGTAATTTAGTTTTTATCCGAGACTCGGAATTTGCCATCATAGACCATGGTAGAATTTTTGGAGTAATAGATTGGCGTGTTCAACCTATTGATCCAAACTCGAAATGTGAGAATATGATGTTAAATATGTTTAAGTACAATTATCGTGGAACTATAATTGCACCTATACTATATAGTCCTATTATTCGTGAGACAACGGAGCAGGCTACAACTATAGCTAATTGTAAAGCAGATATAATTTCAAAAATGAATGATGTATTTTCCCACATGAATATAAAAATGAATGATGAAAATTGGGAAATTTTCTTAGGGTATATCGATAATAGATTGGGAACTGCTTCAGTACGAATCCCAGCTTTATTAGCTGCTTAATCTGGAGAACTATAATGACAAAAGTAAATCAAAACATCGTAAAAGGTGAATGGTCGTTAATTCAATGGAATCCAGATATTGCCACTGATGAATTTTTTAACATAGGTGTTTATTTCTGCCAGAACGAAAATTTTTCTTTCAAAATGCTCGATTATTTTAATCGCGTTAATTGTTTGTATGATGAAGATACAGCAGAGCATCTAAAGCAAATTATTGATCTGTATGCAACTTCAATGGAAAATGGCTGTATGGATTTTTCAGAGCAAATCAAAGTTGTAAATAAGGGAATTGCAAAAGGAAAAGATGAGCAAGCAATTTTAGAACGTTTATATTCAAGAGCAATTACGCTTGGTCGACCACATGAAGATAGGGTGCGTAATCGTAGAAATTTTAGGAATGTACAGAATGACCGCTTGATTAAACGTGTTCCTAGCAATATCCGTAGAGAATTGAGTCAAAGTAAACGCAGAGATTTATTAGAGTTTTTCCCTGAGGATAGCTACTTAGACTGTAATCAAAACCGATTATTTGTGCCTATGCGTAGTAATGAACAGTTTGCAAGTATAGTTTCAGTTGTAAGTCCGAGTGTAGACACGATTAGTAATAACTATTTGACCCTAGCTACAGATTTAATGACAGCATCTAAACTAATAGAAAGAAAACCAAACTTTTTTGTACTTAGGGCAAGTGCAGTTGAACTTCAAAAGTTATCAACTGATGAGACAGATGCAATCGATGAAACAATCTCAAAACTCGATTTTAAATTTAAAAGCCAAGGTTTAGAAATTGAAACAGCAGATTGCGAAGAAGAATTGAATGATAAGATCATACATTGGGCTGAAAGACAAAAAGCAGCTTAATTAAAAAATCCGCATAGGTAACAGCATTACTTGTGCGGATACAAATTAAGTCAAATATAGGAAAAAAATATTCGCCAGAATATTGCCAAATAAAGTCTCCATCAAGAATGGATAGAGCCGCATACTTTTAACCATCTAATTGTAGTGATAATTTCTGGAAGTCGCCAAACTAGAATGCAAAGTACTAAAAATATTGCCGTTTCCCAAAATTTAGATTCCATCTGTACGTACCTTTTTCGTTAAACGTTCAACTACTTTATATTCCTGCTTCAACATGTACTGCATACGAATGTATTGATAGTCCAAAATCATCCATAAAAGAACCAAAGCCACCACAAACAAAACAATAAAAATAATTCCAAAATGAATCATCGGTATAAACTCCGCTTTAACTCTAAATTACTCTGGCAAGCAACACACAAAGTCACTGCACCATACTTTTGACGTTCTGGTGGAATGTCATTCCCACATTCTTCACACTCAGACAGAGAAGGCTGTGAATAGTCCTTAGGCTGGATACGAATTTGTTCTAGCTGGCGTTGTTGAGCGATATCTATAATGTCAGCCATGACGACTCCGAAGCTGGCGTGCGTCATGGCTAATGATGTTTCTCGCAAGCGCACATTGTGAAAGAGGAAGCTTAATAGCGGGGTTAGGTGTAGCTGAAGGGGAGATCGTGGCCGCCCATTCCAAATGAGCCCGACCAGTCCAACCGCATTCAAGGTTTTGGCACTGGCCATAAAGTGTTTTTAAAAGCGGATTTTCAACTTGAGAATGCCGAATAATCACTTTAGATCCGCAGTGCGGACAAGCATTCTGATTTCTTGTATTTGCCATACGTGACCTGTTCTCGGTTTATCGTACTTATTGTATAATAAAAGTATTATATATAGTGATTTAATGTTGATTTATGTACGAAATATCGTTATTTTAATTAGACCCTCTTGATAGCTGCTCAGTGAATAACTGGCAGCTTTTTTTATTTTTCGCCTTTAGCTTTTTGAATACGAGCCCACTCCCGGTTTAATGCGACTTGAGCAGTCTTTTTACTCTTATAAGTGCGTACCAATATCAAAGGCTGGCTTTGGTCACCTACGGTAATAAGCTGAGGTTTAGGCTTTGCCGAATACCATGTTTTTACACCAGTATAGGTTTTATAGTTTTTCGCTTTTCTTTGCCCTGAACCTGTCTTGGTCTTTTTCTCTTGCTCAATTTTAGTCGTGTCATCAAACAGTATGGAAACATCGTCAGCATTTGGTAGTTGTACCTCTAGCTCGATGCGTGTGGTATAGCCTGAAGATTCGTTTAAGTCATGGGTAATGGTTTTGCCTAGCCAAACGATTTCATCGATCTGAGCCTTTAAACCCACAAATGAAAACTCTTGCTCCGGGAGTAAATCGGGTCGGCCTTTGGCCAAGGTATAAGACAAAGATTGCTCAGCCCGTTTACATCGTTTTAATTCAGCTAAAGCGGCCAATTCGGCTGTTTTCTTATCACGGTGAATAAAGCGGATCTCTTTAGGGTTATCCGTATGACTCCCGACAATTACATACAGCTTTTCACCCTTTTTCGGGCTGTGATAATAGGCTTTTACACACTCCACTTTGTCATGGCTTTGCCCATAAGAATATGAGTGTTGGTCACCGTCAGATCTGACCAACTCAACCGCAGGTAGGTCGAGCCCTGAACTGGTCTGTGCCTCACCAATCGGAAGTAAAAGCAGGGTATTGTTTTTGACTGTTGCAATTGCATCGTGTTCATCGGCTATGCGGGTCATGATATTGGCATCGGAGTCATTCTGGTCGATATGTGAAACCTTACGACTGCTTAAACGGCTGTGTACCATCACTTTTAAACCGTACTCAAAAGCCAATGCCTGGAAAATCTCTGCTATGGTCTGTTGGTGGAACGATCGCTCACGCTTTTGACGAAATGCCTCTGCAAGGTCGGTACTTTCAGCCGATATTCTCAGAACATCTGGTGCACCAGAATGCGAACCACCTGTGACCAAATAAGACCCTTTATACATCAGTCCCGTGTTTGACCAACCAAGCCAAACTTTCATTTCTGCACCGACAGAAGGAATTTCGAGCGCGTTGTCACTGTCGTCTAAAGTGAGGTCGACACTATCTGCCACCATTCCTCGGTTGTCTTGCAAACTCAGTCCAACGAGACGCGACGCCAAAGTCGATGAAATATCAATATCATTCACGGTAATGCGGTAAATAGCATGCGGATAGTTATTGAGGCTTGTATATTGTTCAGTGTTGGAGGGCATAAAACTCATAAAATGAGACCTCCAAGACTTAACAATGCCTGACCTGTAGCACCCAACAGTTTCTTGGTAGTGTCTTCGGTGATGATTAAAGAGACGCTAAACGTAATTTTTCGGGTACCGCCATTATGGAAAAAGTTGGAACGGGTTTCTTGAACGTCCTTAATAATCACCAACCCATAAATTTTTCCAGTCCCTTCAATTAAAATGTACTGCTTACCTGTATCACCCATGTTTCGCAGCATATCGAGCGAGTTTTGGTAGCCCGTAATTTCAGGATAAATTACACCGGATAAAGAGATAGTTTCTTCATCTTTTCCAGTGAACTGATAGGCAGGGGTATTACCCACACGGCTATTGCTTGGGTGTCGCCAAGCCGTTGAGCGCTGTAGCTCTTGATAAGATGCGGTCGAGAGTTGAAATACGAATAAACCAAGTGCCATCATCATGTGTCTTACTCCCGATCTGTCAACATACGACGGATCAGCGCACTGCGTTCCCGATCGCGCTGGGCTAAAGCTTGGCGTACTTCATTGGCAGCGTTGTGTAAAACACCTTTACCGCTGTTGTTGATGTGAATCTGAATATTGTCGCTATTATGAATCGTGATATTCCTATGGTTTTGAATAGGCGTTGCTCTCTGAAACTTGGGCGCATTTTGATTCCAAGCATCGTGGCCAGTCATCGTTTTTGATGGTTGGGTATTTCCCTTTAAAGCGCTTGCACCTATCAAAGGTTGTTTGGTGCCTGAGCCCACTGTCGGCATAGCACTATCAAAGACGCCAAGCGTTTGCCGATACTGACTCTGTAGGGCAGGTGTACGGTTATTAAGCCCGACACCTATTCCATCGACAATATGACCGCCCATGCCTGCCATGACACGGCTCGGGGAGTGAATATCCATTTTCTTACGCATAAAGTCGGGCATGAAATTGGTGACTTGTGACCAAATACTTTGCAGCCCAGGGAACATGGATTTAATTCCGTTGATTAAACCTTTCACCAACATGCTACCAAAGCCAGTGAATTTAGCGGGAAGCTCTATACCAAACCAAGAAAGGACTTTGGCAAATATCGAATAGAACAAACCTAATGGTGACCAGTTTAGGATGAGTGCACTTACACCTAAAATCCCACCACTAAAAGCTGTTTTGATGGTTGACCAAACGTATTTAAAGAAACCTGAAATTGGTTCCCAATTGCGGTAGATGAGATAGGCAGCACCTGCTACCGCAGCGACTACCCCTAAAATAACTAAACCGACAGGGGAGAAAATTGCACCTAAGGCACCAAAACCAATCCCTAAAGCGCCGAATGTCATTTTTAAAATGGCTAATGGCCCTAGCAAGGTCACAATACCCAGCACAAGCGCTGATATACCACCCAGTAAAACAATGCCTGCGACTGCCACTTTTGTGAGGGTTGCAGCAAGTGCTGGATTCTCTTTTGCCCAGTTACGGACGTCATTGGTAAACGTACGGGCTTTGAGGATTAAACTATTTAGTGGTGGCAGTAGGACGTTACCGATATCGATACCTAGTGCAGCCACGCCATTTTTTAATAATTTGATGTTGTTCGCCGACGTTGCTGCACGTGCTGCATACTCTTTTTCCATGGAGCCGGCATACTGGCTTTTATCTGCTACCAAGCCCAGATTCTTCTCAAGGGCGCTCATGTTGGTGAGCAGCGGTGCGATCGCACTCAATGACTCTTTACCAAATAAATCTGAAAGAACGGAAGCCTGTTTGTATTTGTCTAATGCTGCAATCTGTTTTAACACCATGAGAGTCGTGCCGTTGGCATCTTTCTGCATGTCTTTTGCGACTTTGCCATAGTCCAAACCAAGCTCTTTATAGGCTGAGATTTGCCCCTTAGTTGCAGACTCGCCCGCAACTAAGGCCAACATAGTATTCTTAATACCAGTCGCAGCAATTTCTTCTTGAATACCCATACCTCGTAAGGTCGCACCTAACGCGGCAATACTAGAGGCAGCAAAGCCTCCGACTTCACCAAGTGGTCCAATCCTTTGGACAATTTCTAAAATGCCTTTGGCTGCTGCTGGGGTATTGTTGCCTAAGTAGTTAATTTGGTCGGCCAGGGTGGTTACTTGTGCCTGTGACATCCGAAAAGCTGTTCGTAGCTCAGCCATCGACTGACCAGATTCTTCAGCCGAAATATCGAAGGCTACACCCATTTTTACAGCCGTTTCAGCAAAGGTGGTGAGCTCCTTACTTGCAATACCGGACTGCGCACCAGCGGCGACGATCGCAGCAATGTCCTTGGCTGCCATAGGCAAACGAGTCGACATTTCCACAATTTCATTATTAATGGATTTGAACTCAGCTTCAGTACCGTTAAAGACCTTTTTGACATCGGCTAGAGAGGACTCATAGTCAATGGCCAGTTTTACGGGCACGGTCATGGCTGCCGTAGCAACACCTGCCACCATTAAGCCTTTTTTGGCGAAGTCTGAACCTTTTTGTAGGATGGCTTGGGTTTTGGCAAAACGCTCTTGCGCCTTACTGTTTTTATCCAGAACATCACGACGTTTATTCAACTCCATGGTGGTGAGGTGGATTTTATTTTTAAGCGCACTTTCTTCGTCAGTGAGCTGTTCTACACCTTTGGATAGTTTGTCGACATTGAGTCCAGCTTTTTGCAAAGTTTGGATATGGTTTTGCAATTCGTTACGTTGTGTGGTTTCAGTACTCTTGAGTCGGCGAATCCCTTGTTCGAGGTTTTTAATTTTGTTGAGTTGAGTCTCGGTTAAGGTGCTACCGTTTTTCTGTAAGCTTTGTAGTTGCTTTAATTCACTCCGATATTCTGCCGTTTTATTGGCTGTAGCTTCTAAGGCAGTTTGCGTTTCCTTATAGCGGTTGATATGGCCTTGTTGATCCTGAAGCGCTTTAAGCTCGGTACGCGTTTGTTTAAAGGCGGTACCGAGGTTCTGTGAGCCACCAATAATCGCCTTCATAGGGCCAGACATATTGTCCTTTGCGTCAAAAAAAACGCGTAAATTTAAGGTCGACATTGGTGGGAATACCTTCACTCGTTGGCTTGATTACGTTCTAAAGCTTTTTGGTGCCACATAAATAATTCGCTGAGGCTCATTTCTGCGAAGTCACGTGGTGACCAATGGAAGACCAAAGCTATGTTGGCCATGACATCGGGAATGCTGTCTATAATTGGATATCGGTCGCTGCACGTTGCGACTTCGGCATCAAAAAATAGATGATGTGACCTGCAATTTGACCAAGATCGACAGGGTCTAAAAGGGGCATTGCTTCACGTGGGATTTGTGGCCATACGCATTTGGGAATGATTTGGCAGAGCGCATTCACATCGGAACGGTAAATGTCCTGGAGGGAGAGTCCAGATAGAGCGACTGTACCTGGCTTACGAATCATAATTTCCGAAATGGTTTGTCCACCAACTTGAATTGGCGTTTCAAGGGTGTATTGGGCTTCGTTTGGGTTTTTGATTGCTTCGAGGTTTTCTGCTTGTTGTTGCGTATTCATCGCGTTTGAATTCCTAAGTTTAAAGAAGACCTACTACATAAAAATGTGTAGTAGGTTTGGCATTACAGACCGCAGGCTTTACGTTGTGCTTCTAAACGATCAACACCGTTGACGATTTCTTTCATGGCCAAAGTGTCGATTTCAATTTCTTTATTGCCGTTGACCGTAAGTTTGTAATAGGTCCATTTGGTTTTAATGGTTTGTTCAGTGTCATCACCAGGCTTTTGGGTACCCATACTGATTTCTTCATGACGACCACGAATCACAACTTCGACAGGAGTGACTGCGCCTGTGTCGTCCTGTTGATATGCACCGGCGAAGCGTAGTAAGACGCCAGAGGCAGAGGTAATGCCGAACTGACGTAGTGATGTCAGATTGAGACCACCGATTTTCCATTCAAAATCGATAGAGTCTTCAGACATACCTTGGTCGATGGCAACAGGGCCATTCATACCACCACCTCGCCAGTTCTCGAAGTTACGTCCTAAGGTTGGAAGCGTACATTCCGCAACCTCACCGACCAATGATTCAGCATCATTGAATAGGTTCATGTTTTTAAGTTTGTTTGGTAATCCCATGTGTGTTTACTCAAATAGGGGGAGAACGAACCACAGCTTTATGCTGTGATTCGTGCGCCAAAATCTGCGAGGTAGTCGTCTGTGATCATTTGGTAGAAGCCAAGATCTTCAAGTGGTGGAACTGGACCGTAGTCATAAGAGAGGCGGAATTTTCCTGCTTTTAAATTTTCTACAGGGTTCTTTGTCTCGTCATACCAAGCTTCACCACCCATGAGGTAGCCGTTATTGGTTAGGTCACTGAGTTTGGCGCGAATGCCCTCAATGAGGTCGCTGGCCAGTGATGGATGAAGTGGTTTATCGACTGCCCACATATGCGCTTCAGCAACCGTGTCGGCAATGATTTGGGCTGTACGTGTGTAGTTCTCGAAAGGAAATAGTCCTTCAGAATCGCAGGTACGAGAGCCCCAAAAGCGAAAGCCATCTTCACGAATGAGCGTAGTAATTCCATTTGAGTTGAGATAGTCGGCATCTGTGCCAGTTTGCTGTAGATCCCACCAGACACCTTTACTAATACCGACAACACCACTGACCGCGACATTGGAAATAACTTTGTGCCAACCCGTTAGATTGTCAATTTTGGCACGTAGACCCAGTGCATAAGCTACAGGGGAGATAGCTTCATTTTGCGAAGTCTCGGTATTGAAATGGATGAACTGAGGCCAGATCAGCATGAGTTCTCGTGCAGCAAACGATTCACGATAAGCCACCACTTCTTCTTTCGTTTCACAGCCATAAGCATAGGCATACGCGAAAGCACGCAGCTTTTGTGCAGTGCTCGCCAGTTCTGTCGTTACTGCTTGGGTATCAAGTCCTGGTGCACCAATTAAACGTGGGGTCACGCCAAGTTTTGCTTTTGCCGTGAGTAGGGCTTTTAAGCCTGTGTATTGACCTGAAGCTGTTGTGGTTCCAATGACAAGTGAACTTTGTTCTGCCTCTGTCTCAGCGCTATCCACACGTACGACTACGACCGTTGTATTTGTTTGGTCGACGATCGCTTGTAGCGACGACTTTAATGTACCTAACTTTCCTGCTTTACCAATCACGCTTTGAATATTGGTGATGAGGATAGGTGTATTGAGTGGAAAGGAGGTAGCATCCGCATCTGAAGCGGTTGCAATCAACCCGATAATACTGGTGGCCACTGTACGGATTGAACGCGTACCGTTATTGACCTCTGCAACACGGACACCGTGGTGATATTCATCTAATGCCATAGGGCAACCTTTTGTTGATGTTCTAGTTCATCAAAAGGCTTACATACAAAACCCCACGTTTTAAGCGCGGGGTTTTGTAAGAGGGTATGCTACAAATTGGAGTTTAGAGTGTTATCGCATAACGCCACATCTCATCTACTTGATCCGAAGTCAAATCCAGTACTCCAAGCATGTATCTGACGGAATCATTTGTTCGCTCGAAGCGCTCAGATTCGCTGTATTCAATTTGGATACGGGTTTTGACGATTGGATCTTCAATGGACTCTATCATTTGCTCAACAGTGTCTAGTAGCCCATTTTCGAGTAATGAAAGTTTGAACTGGCGACGAGTTAATGGCTTAAATTGCAACAGTCTCAAGCGCTCTTTTTCCTCATCACTCATGTATTTTTCAGGATTTTCTAATTTGTCTATTTCAGCCTCATCTAGAGGCTTGAATTCCTTCAAATCTAGATAGTCACTTACACGAGTTCCTTGATCAAAATAGCGAACTTCACCTGTTAGCATTGATTTAAAGTACATTATTTTAGCTCCCTGAATACAAATGAAAAGGCAGGTTTATTTCTATAGCCATAGGTTGCACCCGGAGGGATATGAACAGTGATATAGGCTTCATCAGATTCCGATCCACCCCATTGCGCCCAATTCTCACCATTTAAAAAGAATGTGCAGTAATCACCCATCCCGCGGCCACCGCCAAAAAATACAGTGATCCATCTAGGCGAAGGGTTGGTATACGTGACGCCATCTAGTCGTGAGGCACTCACATCATGCCAAGTTTGTCCAAAACCAATGAAGGGTAGATTAATGTCCGTTGCGCCATCAAAAACCACATCATTTATTTTGATCGGAGTCTTCAACTTTGATGCCGTGGCCGCATTACAATCAATCCCTGTGGCAGTCAAACGTGCAACGATACTGCCGTTCTGTGAATCAATAAAATTGAAAATGGCACCATAATTGTAGAAGTTCATTCGATCAAGGCCAGTACGCCCCATATCGATATAGTGATATTCATCAGACTGAAATAAGCCCGTTGACGCTGAGACTGTTCCACCAACATCACCAGACCCATCAAAAGTCTGACCGAAGATCGTTCTTGGATTTTGCAGTTTTGAGGCAGAGATAGCATTGCCATTAAATTGCACACTTCGAGTGGTATAGAACTCAAATCGCATCGCTTCAGCTAATCTATTTTGAGGTGCTGCGACTCCATATACTCGACCATCGATGACTGATGCACCAATGGCAAAGGTTCCTCCATCCTCATACGATGAAACAAAGCCTGATGAAAATTGCCCAAACAAGCCAGCGGCTCCATTCTCAAAAAAGGGAACGGATAAACCGTAGTAATTATTTAAAAATTGCTCAAGCGTTGCACTGGAGGTAATTCTTGAATTACCTGCTTTCATTAACTGATTTTTTTCTAAGCCAACAGGAATATTTTGCTCAGCGACCACAGTCAATAAACCCTTTTGATTGACGGTGATGACTGGAATTTTTAAAGGGCTTCCATACGTGCCCGCTATAACGCCTGAGTTTGCGAGTGTTAATATCACACTTGAATCGTTTGAACCATCAGAAGTAAATGAACCTGTTGCAGCTCCAGAGAAATTGACTGTACGCTGATTTTGCCATTTGCTCGCTGTAGCAGCATTACCCGTGATATTTGAATCTTGAAAAGCGAAATACTTCCATAAGCCATATGATGTCGACCCTGTACCCGCTACACGAATTGCTATTAATCCTGTGTTGTAACCATAGGCAACTTGTTGTCTGCCCGGGTTATCAAAAGTTTTTTTGGTCTCGATATAAACAAAACTTGGATCAATAGATGGATAATCAGCAAAATTAAGGTTCGACGAAACAAGTATGCGCGTTCCAATGGGAAAGTCTGCACAACTGGTAAAGCCAAAATCGCTACCTGAATTTCTATCAACGTAATAATCTATATCGCTAGAAAAGGCATCTTTAAAAGCTTCCCCTCGATTAATCTTCACGTCAGACAGCAACTTGCCTTGCTTAGCTGATAACGCTTTCTTTGCATCATTGGTGGTTAGGTTATCGACCAATTCATTTCGACGGATGTAGTTTGTATCCACCCAAGCTCTAGTGGCATAGATCAAAGAGTCATCTAAATACAAAGCAATGACTTCAGCATTTTGGATGTTAATCACCAATTTGATGGCAATTTCACGTGTGCCACCTTCATCCTCTAATGGCTTATAGGTGGGTGGGTAACTGGCGTTCACGACCATTGTTGCGCCAGCATAAAGACCTAATTCACGAATGTAGAACCCACCAAGATTTGAAGGAATAATCGCTTCACAAATGATTTGATTGGTGTTGTTTGGATTGATCTCTACCACATTGAGCGCGATACGGGCTTTTTCATTCACCAGTGCTGTTCGTGTTTCAAGTGGATTTGGAACAGATCCATTTCCATCACCAACGGCAATATGCGAATAGTTGATTTTATTATTGATGGTTGCACTGGCAATCAGTGCTTTACCATTATTGGTCAATAGACCTTTATAGGTTGCTGCCATTTTTTACTCGACATAAATGGTGACTGTTTCCGCGCCATGTGTGCCTATAGCCACTCGCGGAATACAGATAGGTTGAACATTAATCACTAAATTGGTGAGGTGGCGACTGGCTGGCTTTGCATCTTTAACTAGGCGGTTTACTTCGGCATAAGTGGTTTCATTTAGTTCTAGTCCATTAAGATCCAGTTCTAATGTGAATGTGCCTGGTGTACCGACTGGATTGGTTTCAAACCATTCTTGAAAAATGCATTGGTAGCCAAACTGCGCCAGTACTTCTCGAACGGCCATTCGAGTTCCTTTAATTTGGTGTTGGCGAAAAGATTTCTTAATCAGTTGACGTTGTAAAGAGGGTTGCCAGTTGGTATCCCATGAGTCGACCGAGTACTGCCATGCAAGAAAAGATAAGAATGGATCTGGAGCCTGATCGATCGAAGCCAAGGTCTTAATTTCAACAGGCAAGGCGCAATTCTGTGCTGTGACTTCAGTTACATTTCGTTCAAAACGAGTGCTGTTGGGAGGAAGTAATTGGCTCATTCAATCCCCCCAATAGAAACGGAAATGTTGGTGCAATACGTTGCTTGTAAAGGTGTTAAGACGACATCGGCAATTGGACTAATCAACTCAACTCGATTCACACCATCAATATGCAGTGCAGCGTATATAGCAGACAGCCGAATGGATCGACCCAATCGTTTTTGTTTTGTGGCATAAGCCGTCACATTATTGAGTGACTGCTGCAACAACGTGGCAGCTTCAGGATCTTTGCCAAGATAGAGCTTGGCATTAATGTCATAGGAAATAATTTCGGCAGATTGGACTGTAACGCGGTCACCAATCGGGCGAACGTCTTCCGCTGTTACGGCTTTTTCTACAATCTGAACCAGCTCTGGGGATGCAGATCCGGTCAATGAGTCTGCTTGTAAAATCGTTAAGGTGATATACGCGGGCTGAGGTGAGACCACTGAAACATCACCGACACGACCATCAGCATCGCGGGCAAATTTCTTATATGCAGCTTCAGGACCAGCAACAGACAATGTGTCAAAGGCCAGTTGAATCCGCTCTCGAAATGCATCATCTGATTCCATTGTGGCTTCAGTTGGGGGTGTCGTTGCATTATTGGCGGGTGATACGATAAGGCGTTTTACATTAAAATTTGCACCTAGTTGGTCTAAATCATTTTCTGCTGCGTAAGCCAGTAAAAGTGCGCGTGATGCGACATTAATCCGATTACGTAAAATTATTTCTCGATAACAATTTTCTTGAAGTAGTTTGACTAAGGGCTCACTTTCCCGGGCCAGTGTATGGCGAATATTGGCTTGATCTTCCGTTGGCCATAGACGTATGAGCTGTTCTTTACGTTCGGTGTATAGGTTTTCGAAATCAATTTCTTCAATGATGTCTGGTTTGGTGAGTTCAGAAAAATCAACGCTCATAATGAAGACCCATAATTTAAAGGAATTGATAATTTATTGATGTCTGAAGAGCCAACAATTTGCATTTCTAGATCCAATTGGAAACGGCTATTTTCTGCCTTAGAAAAATGAGCATTGATCAGTTTGATTCGGTCTTCCCAAGTCAAAATGGCTGTAGCACTTGCGGCCATCACTTGAAGGCGGACAGCATCATTAAAGGGTTGGTCAAGCAATTTAAAAATCATAGAACCGTATTCACGACGCATCACTCGGCTGCCTATGGGCGTAAATAAAATGTCTTGAATGGATTGTTTAATGTGAGGAATGACCTCGAGGCTTTGACCAGTTTCACGTGACATCATGCTTTTGACGCTCCTGTTTCAGATCCGCCAGATTGAACCCCACCATGCTTGTGGCTTTTTAGACTAATGCTTCCGGCATTTACATCAGCTTCAGTACTGAAGTTGCCAGTTGAGTGACTGCTACCTTGAACCAATTGGCTACCAGCTACCGTATTATTTCCAGTCATGGCAGTACTGCCATTGACCTGTAAATTGCCGTTAATGGTGGTATTGCCATTGATCGTGATACCGCCAGTTGCAGTAAGAATGGCCGTTCCTCCATTGGGGAGGATGGCTTGTAATGAATGATTAGCAGTGTCATAGCTGATCATGGCACCATCCTCATAGACTCTTAATTTAATATTTGGGTTCAATGATGGAGTCGGAAAAGATTCATTGTTTAAACCAACCAAAACAATGCCGAGGGCAAGCTCACCAGTTGGGCTGAAGACGACACATTCTTCATTGATGCTGGGTAAGTCATGGCTTAGGTCTGCACCTGCGCGTAAATTAAATAGACGTAATTCATCGGTCACGATATCGCCGAGGTCGACTGTGACGGTATGAAAAGGTTTAGCAGGGGTAACGCTTTTAATTCGTCCTAAACGGATCAAATTTTCTAAGCGGCGGTGGATCTCAGCACTCATGTGCCTACTTTGCGTTAAGGGTTCACAGCTTGCATTAATGGCAATTTGTAAGAGGGGATATTACAAATAGAAAGACTTCATTTTGCCCTAAAATTTAGGGTTTTAAGTGTCTCATAACTGAGTCTTCAATCATTTGAATATCAGTTGAAGCAAACCCCAACAATTCACGTTTGGGATAGGTGATGGATGGCCCATTTTTACTGACACGGGCACGTAAACCATCTTGGTGGATACGAGCTACAAAAACGACATTACTCAGAAAACCAACGCTTACCATCTCGGCATTTGAAAAATTTCTAAAATAACGCTGCGATCGGAGTTTGGTGAACATTTTACGACGAATTCTTTTGCCTTCGCGTAAACGTCTCGGAGCAAAGCTTGAGCCATCTGGGCCAAGTTGTGCCGCAATACGTCGCTGTTGGCTTTTTCTTAAATCTGCTCCAACCTTTTTATTCAGCTTCGTCATTTCAGCATCGCTGAGTTTATTCAGCATGGGCGTTAGGTATTCGACCAAATCGTCTAAGTTATCACGCATGGCTTGGCCCTTATGGTCTCTTAGCCAATGGCATTTCGAGTGCAACTGTATTTAAAGTTTCAACACTGGTCCACGTTGCTAAGAGGTTGCCTTGATCATCTAGCAACTCGCAGTCAGTTGCAGGTGAGGCGGGTTGGTACTGAGGCTCTTCGGGATAAGAAAAGTTATAGACCCCTTGTTCTTGCTGTTGAATAATCACGCGCTCTGTCAGTTCTAATTCAAACATGACATCGACTTTATCGTTATCGATAAATTCAGCCTCGAACTTCACGGCATCTTTGCTTTTTTCCAAATTGGCGAGTAGTTCAGATTGATGCACGCGAATCCATTGAAACAGTAAAAAGGCAATCAGGTCAGCATCACCTGTAAAGTCTTGAATGACAAACTTCACAGGTGAAATACTTTCCATACCGTAGCCATTTGCAAGCGTAGTACGATAACGACCGCTTTCAATATGCATGCTGAGCTTATCTGGGTTGTCCTGGAGAAACTTCAGATGACTCACCAAATGTTCGCGCAGACTAATCGGCTTTTTCATGCAGTTTTTCTCTGGTAGTTTGGATCGAGGCGGTTCATCACTCGAAGAAATTTACTGTCATAGCCCAGTTTTTTATAGTTGCGACCGTTATATAAGCTAAAGACCGCATCCCAATTTTCTTGGCGTAATGCTTCTAGCAAAGTCCATTTTTTCCCAGCGACCGTTCCCGACTTAAATTCACAAAAGCGGAGAAAGGCTTCAAACTGTAGACTTTCACTTTGATAATGCTCCTCTACAAATTCCTGAACAGAGGAATAACCGAGGTCTTTCCAGTTTTCGCCCATCAATTGAAAGCGCCCCCATGAAGCCGACATCAGGGCAGAGTCTTCATCAATTTGCTTTGCTAAAGCTAACCGTGTGTATTCTGCTGCATTACCGTGGTAACCACCTGTTTGAGTGTTTACCACATTGGGATATTGGCCCATCATTTTGTCCGCAAAAGCTTTGCCACGCTTCTGATTTAAATAGAAATACATGCGGTGACGTTCAAACAGAATCTTCGGTCGACCATCTGGCAAATACCCTTCGCCTTGTGTTTCAACCTCGGCAATTGCCCGAATCACAATTTCAGGTACACCAAGACGCTTCGCACCTGCTGTGAGGTCTGCATCTTTTAGGTTTTTGGAAATGTCTTGACCTTTAAGGGCATTGAAAGTGGCATTTCCGACGATGCCATCGACTTTGATTCCTATCTTACTTTGGTACTGAAGTACGGCATATTCAGTACTTTCACCAAAGTGGCCATCGATTGATAAAGGTTTATTATTTTTACCTTTCATGCCATTTTTAATCAGAAGTTGCTGTAGCTCAGAAACGGCTGAACCTTTCGCTCCAAATTTAAGTAGCTTCATGATGGACTCCAAATTAGTTTGGCCACATTGCCTCGGCTGCGAAGCACGATGACCGCAAGAAGCAGTGCAAAGATGGCATCCCAAAGGGTGACGGGATCTTTAAAGAACAGAATGTGAACCGACTGCCCAAGAAAAGAGGCGATAAGCAAGGTTGCCAACCAGGAATAACCACGGTGGAAAGCAGTTTCCTTACGGCTATAACAAGCAATGCGGATACCGCAAATCAGATAGGCCAAAACAGCGATAAATTGAAATAAGAATTCGATCATGAGGTACCTCCACCTCGAAAAGTCTTCCAAATGTCAGACAGTTTGGATGTCTTCACCCAATCAACTGCTTTAATCAAAATGAAAAGTGAAAATGTTGATGCAATAAGCGCTGCTGTCGCATCGCTGGTGATAAAAGTTCGGCTGGTAATTTCAGATGCAAGCAAATAGCCAATACCCGTTGAAAGCAGCATCGTGCGTAAGCGCTGCCAAGCAGATAAATCTTTTTCATAGGTGGCAATAAAAGCTGCACCTAAAACAGCGCCGAGTAGGGCATTACCATTAATAAAAGGCAGGATGGAAACAGCACTTAAACTGATAGCTGTTGCTGTTGTGGTTGTCGTGGTAGGTTCAGGCATGCTTAATCCCATAAATTAATTGTTTTTGTCATCTGCTGTTGGGCGGGGATATCAGGCAAAACAACCTCTGTGCCAAGCACCAGTATTGGACCTTGTTCAGCCAAAGCCGGGTTGCTTTCCAACACTGTCTCAGTAACCCCAGCGGTTCGACCGTAATAGCGCCAGCAGATCAGATCAATTGTGTCCCCCTGAACGGACTTCACTATTTTCATATCAATTCCACGGTACAGCGACTGGTACCAAGCAAGTCACGAATCGCCCAACGCAAGTTACGTCGATGTTCATCAATGGTCGGTGACAATTCTTCAGCCCGTTTCTGGCCATCGCCTGTGCTGTCATAGCTTCGATATTTTTCATTGATGTCCGCTGCGATCGCAGAATGAATTGCACGTAAATACAGAAGTTCAGTATTGGGCTTTCCATCGATGGTCGAAGTTGCGAGCTCACTTAGTGCTGATGCTTTAAATTTGAGCGAGCGTAGTTGCGCATTGATTTCTAACATGGCTGCAATCGCGGCATCTTTTAGACGAGGGTTGGAAACACTGCCATCTAAACGCACAGATTCCCGGATCAGATTCAATTGAAGATTGGGAAAGAACCCATCATTGCTAATCGACTCATCTGGCGTGGTTGTAGGTGCATTAAAGCTAAAACCAGTCATAGTCATATCCTAGGTGGTCGGTGGATGATGGTTCAGAACAACAACTCAAAAATTTTGTCATCCCCATCATGCCGACCAGGTGCGGGGGGCACAGGTTAAGAAGACGCAGCAGCTTGCTGTTCTTCTAATTGTTTGGCCAAGAGCTTTTCAGCACGATCAAGGTCTTGTTTACAGCCGACGTTGTCTTTCTTGGCAATCGCTTTTTTCATGTACTCAATTGCAGGTACATAATTGTCTTCCGACAGAAAAACTTTCCCAATTGCGCAGTACAACTTGGCGCGAATAGGATCATGTAAGTCAAAACTTTCAGTAAGTTTTTCAGCATCAAGCAAAGTATTTAAATCAAATACTTCGCTTCCTTTCAGCTTGGTCAATGCAGCGTTGGCAATTTCTTCAGCTACAATACTTGGAGTGTCACGACTAAAAGAGTCAGGCATATCTAAGCCGTGTTCTAAAGCAAACACAGCAATCTTTAAGCCTTCATGGAACATGCCAGCATCAAAACACCACAGCATGATGGTGGTGACAACTTCGTCATCCACCTTTTGATTGGCTGCCAAAATACCTTCGACATAAGGTTGGTATTTTGGAATCAGTTTGGCTTTAGCTTCAGCACGGCTTTCATCAGATTTGATATGTGAAAGCAGTGATTTATCATTTTTCAGTTCTGCCAACTGGAGTTGATAGATCGATGCATCATGACGGGTTGCCCCAAAGACATCCGCCTTGGCAGATTTCTCTGCCAAAACGCGAAGGAAGTGGTTACGTGCGTGATTCATTTGTCACCTACAGAACTTCGATGTTTTCAACCAAAGCCACTTTTTCATAGGCTTCAATCACGTAGTCTTCGTTGCTCGATTGATAGTCTGCAACACGGTTTTTCTCAGGTTCTTCACGAATGAAGCGACGTTTGCCACCTTCTTGGTAATAAATCGACAAGTTGTCGAGAGAAGTGATCAGGAAAGTGTTATCTGGGAAGAAAGGAACACGAACGGCAGGTAAGCCACCAATTTGCTTTTGACCTACCAAAACCTGACCCGCAAGCGTGTTTTGGTTGTCTTGATCTTGGTTCAAAATGGCAAAGTTCTTATCGTTCAATAGAGAACGACCACAGATCACTACTAGATCCGTCGCGTCTTGGTGCACTTCATCAATCAAGCTATCGACAGCCTGCTTCACCAAGGCATCCAAGTTTTTATAGTCACCCGTAGAGCCCACAGTAATTTTGCCTGAGCCTTGTACGACCTCGGTCATATTGCGCTCAGGGCTACGGGTACGAATTTTATATAGCCAACCTTCGTTTACGTCTTGTAGTAAAGGATTCGTGGTGCGGTTGGTGGTTGTCGCAATGCTTGTACCGTTCCAGCCAATCATAATGCGGTCTAAGCCAATCGCTTTAGCACAAGCACCTGCCCATTTTTCAGGGAAGTCGGCAAACTTTGCCCAGGCATCAATTTTTGAATAGAGCAAGGCAATGTCGAAGTCTGTTTTTTGACAGGCATATGTGTTGGCCGTTAAGCCTGTCGGATCGGATGGATTACGTTTGGCATCACCTGTGGTATCTGTACGCCCAGCAATGGTGCTATTTACTGAAAGACCAATGGCTTGACCCGTCGCTTCAACGACTTCAATGACATTGATACGACCTAAAAACTCGCTTGAAAGCTGAATTTTTTCTTCCAGCTTTTGTGCCGGTGTTGGTGCGACAGTGAACTGAACCGCTGCACTGTCGACTTCGTTAATGCGGGCAACTTCGCCCATGTAGTGATTAAACTTTTTACGTGTATCGTTACGCATGATTAAAGAATTCCGTATTAGTAAACGACAGCAGCATTACTGCCTGAATGCCCAGTGCTTTCAGGTCGTTTGTTATGATTTGGATCAGGTTGATGATTGAATGAATCTGAAAGGGCGCTGTGTTTTTGCTCAAGTTCGCTATATTGGGTTTTCAGCTCGTTTAGTTCCTGCTGCATTTTTGAGAAAGCCGTACTCTGCTTGCCAAAGGTTTCTGCAATTTGCTCGAGTACTTTTTTGACTTCGGTAAAGTTTAGCTTGGCTTCTGCTCCTTGCTGTTCAATTTGCGGGGAAAACAGGTCACTGAACTTCTGAACCATTCCAGCAAATAATCCTTTGCTGTCGTCTTCAAACTCGATTTGAGTTTCTGCTGCAATGGAAAAAGCATTCTTCTCAGAATTTTCACCAAACTTAGCAACCATGCTGGAAAAGCTCAGTTTTTCAGTGCCGATAGAAGCAGGGGAATCAGTCACTGCTAGGCCCACTAAATAGGCTTCGCCTTTACCTTGGAAATTCGGGTCAATTTCGATACTGGTGAAAATCTTCTGACGCTTTTTGTTCATTTCGACCAAGTCAGCAGTTGCATCAATTTGTGCAAACAATGCCAGCTTCTTCTCACCGTTCATGTCGACTTCTTCAGCTTTAACCGCAAGCACATCGCCATAAGCACGGAAGGAAGAATCAGGCATTACACCACGTAGGTGCTCAACCCAAATACGCGCGCCATATACAGACTGGTTATAGTTTTTTGCAGATTGTTCAATCCAAGAGCGTTCAATCACGCGCTTATCAATGGTTTCTCCTTCGACTGCAACACGAAAGAACTTTGATTTATTTGTCATGGTGTTTTAACCGTTTAGGAATTTGCTCATCAAATAATGAGCATCATTGAAAGTCCGACGGCATTAGTAAATAAGTCTGCTTTGTAAGAGGGGATGCTACAAATCACAAGGAATGATCTGAGGTGGGAAAACTGAATAATAAGCACAAAAGAAAAAAGCCAAGAACGGTAATTCTTGGCTTTTTATTCCCGAACCCTATCAGACCTAAGGCTCAGAAATATGAGAGATAACAATACTAAATTTTTAGTTAAGTTTCTAGGAGCGACAATGGAAGCTATGAACTTAAAACCAGAAAGTTTTGTGAAAATATTCTGGAATCTTGCATTAATTGCTATAGCTCTGATGGCGACAAGAACACTTTTAAATATAATTTCATTTTATGTAGGCCTCCCTCAATGATGGAAAAACTATCTAAAAATAAGGAATTACGTACTTAGACCTATGTCGTCATATCCTATTTTTTACTTGGAGTTTTGATTACTCAAGCTGCACCAATCCTTTTAGCACTTTCTAACCTTATCCGAGTTCTTAAATAAAGCCCTTTGTAAGAGGGGATGCTACAAAAGCTAAATCAAGCTTTGTACAAAGTGCATTGCTTTAATTGGCGCATGAATACATTTGACACCGAACGCTTCGAGCTAACATTTGATAACCGAGTAAAGGCCAAGTTCCTTTACTGGATGGGTTGGCGTATCAGCAGCATTGCGGAATACCTACAGGAAAATGAAAAAACCGTTCATTCATGGAAAACTCGTGACGAATGGGATAAAGAAGCACCTGAAGGAATTGCCGCACAGGCACTCGAAGCCCGTTTGTGTACCTTGTATTTGCTCGATAAAAAATCACCAGGCGATTTTAAAGAAATCGACTTGTTAGAACGTCAAAAAGACAAATATAGCCGACGTGAAAAATACCTCAGTGATGGCGGTAATGAAGCCGACATCAATCCCAAAATTCAAAACCGTAATGCCAAACCGAAAAAGATGCCGAAGCGAAACTTGATTACGCAGGCCATGATTGAAAAGGTTCAGGCAGATTTTGATGAGGGATTATTTGACTATCAACGTACTTGGTTCAAAGCCAAAAATCAGCGTTCACGCAATATCTTAAAAAGTCGTCAAATTGGCGCGACGTATTATTTTGGGCGAGAAGCCTTTGTCGATGCCATTACAGGAGGAGGCAACCAGATTTTTCTTTCTGCTTCCAAAGCACAGGCACACGTTTTCAAATCCTATATTAAGTCCTTTGCTGCCGAGTCGATTGATCTCGATTTACAGGGCGATCCAATCGTCCTGAACTTTGAAGAAGGTCCACCTTCAGAACTTATATTTTTAGGTACCAATGCCAAAACAGCTCAGGGCTTTCACGGCAATTTTTACTTTGATGAATACTTTTGGGTGCATGGCTTTCAGACCTTACAGAAAGTTGCCTCTGGTATGGCTATGCATAAACGCTGGCGTAAAACTTATTTCTCCACGCCATCTTCAAAAAGCCACGAAGCTTTTAACTTTTGGACAGGGGAAATCTTTAACAAGGGCAGACCCAAAGACAAACGTCTGAATATTGATGTTAGCCATGAAGCCTTAAAAGATGGTCGACTGTGTGAAGACAAAATTTGGCGACAAATTGTCACCATTTTAGATGCAGAACGCGGTGGTTGTGACCTGTTCGATATTGATGAATTACGCTTTGAGTATTCGGCAGAAAGTTTTGCCAACTTGCTCATGTGTATGTTCATGGATGATGGACATTCGGTCTTTCCTCTTTCAGTTATGCAGCCATGCATGGTGGACTCATGGGTACTGTGGGACAGAGACTTTAAACCATTAGCCCTTCGTCCATTTGGCTATCAGGAAGTGTGGGTCGGTTATGACCCTGCTGAATCGGGCGACACTGCGGGTTTAGTGGTGATTGCACCGCCATCAATTAATTATTCAAAATTCCGCCTACTTGAACGTCACCAATTCAAAGGGATGGACTTTCAGGCACAAGCGGCATACATCAAAAAAGTCTGTGAAAACTACCGCGTGACCTATATTGGTTTAGACACCACAGGCATGGGGACAGGGGTTGCCCAATTGGTACGCCAGTTCTTCCCTGCACTGACCACTTTTAGCTATTCGGTAGAGGTCAAAACCATGTTGGTACTGAAAGCCATGGATGTGGTGCATCAAGGTCGTTTTGAGTTTGATGCAGGTTGGACCGATGTCGCACAAAGCTTTATGGCCATCAAAAAAACCATGACTGGCTCAGGTCGCCAATTCACTTTTGAAGCCACACGCTCGGAAGAAGTCGGGCATGCCGACCTTGCTTGGGCGTGCATGCATGTCTTTGCCAATGAACCACTGGAAGGGCGTAACGTCCATAATACTGCTGCAATGGAAATATTCTAATGTCTGAAACTCAAAATTTGCCTGTTGTGGCGCAAAACAATGCCATTCAAGCCTTTACCTTTGGTGACCCTGAACCTGTCATGAATACGCATGACTACATGAGCATGTTTCAGGTGTACTGGAATGGTACTTACTATGAGCCGCCAGTGAGTTTAGAGGGTTTGGCAAAGTCTTTCCGTTCTACGCCTTATTTGTCGACCGCCATTATTTATAAACGCAATCAGTTGGTTTCTGCTTTTAAGCCAAATAAGTTGATGTCTTCCAAAGCCTTTGAGCAGTTGGTCATGGACTTTTTGGTGTTTGGTATGGGCTATGTGGAAGCAGTAAAGAGTCGTTCAAACCAAGTAGTACAGGTGACCACGCCTTTAGCCAAATATATGCGTCGTAAGCAAGACCCGAAAGAGTTTTTAATGATTACGGAAAATTGGAAGTACCACCATTTTGAGCGTGAGTCTGTTTTTCAGGTGCGTGAATGCGATATTAATCAGGAAGTGTATGGCACACCTGAATATTTGGCGGCTTTGCAGTCTGCTTGGCTGAATGAGTCTGCGACTTTGTTCCGTCGTAAGTACTATAACAATGGTTCTCACGCTGGGTTTATTTTGTACCTGACCGATCCGCAGCAGAATGAAGATGATGTAAACAATTTGCGTCAGGCACTCAAAGACAGTAAAGGACCAGGCAACTTTAGAAATCTGTTTTTGTATTCACCCAGTGGTAAGCCCGATGGTATTAAGTTGATACCCGTATCGGAAGTAGCAGCAAAGGATGAGTTTGCACATATTAAGTCCATTACGCGGGATGACATATTGGCGGCTATGCGTACACCGCCTCAGTTACTAGGCATTATTCCTAATAATACGGGTGGTTTTGGGTCTATTACGGAAGCAGAGCAGGTGCATTGGAACTCGGAAATTATTCCACTTCAGCACCGTATTGCAGATCAAGTCAATGAATGGGCAGGGCAGAAGCTCATTACGTTTAAGTCTTATGCTGAAGTTCGGGGAAAGCTTTTGAATGAAAAATGAATAACCTGTTTTTGTAAGAGGGGCTGCTACAGTTACAGATGCTTCAAGTGGTTCTGTGAAAAAGTGAATAATGAAAATACAAAGCAAAAAACCCAAGATGTGGCGTCTCGGGTTTTTCTGTTTCCCATCAATTAGTCAAGAATTAATGAGAACGTATGAGTAAGTTTACCAAAGGTAGGTTTAAATTTCATCCTAAAGAGGGCATGGAAATGGAAGGAAAATTATCACCATATTTAAGATTTTGTATTGGAACAGCAATACTACTGATTGCTGCAAGTCCATTTATGTGTGCACTGGCTTATTTATTAAAGAATTAGAACTAAAATTAATAAATTGTCAAAAATAAAGATATACATATTTATAATTATGTAATCTTTCCTTATCGGTAATTTTACATTTAAGTTGCACCAATATTTTTTTGATTTATTAATTATTAATTATTTTGTCAATATTTTCCCCCTTATATTTTTCTTTAACAGCTTTTTTCATCCAATCTGGTAAGCCGTTTAGAGTGAAAAGATCATCTTCTTTGAATACTTCTGCTAACTTGTATATATCTTCGAACAAAAGTGAAGTAACTAAAACATCAGAGTGATCTTCAAATTCATTCATGTAATTTAAGTAAAAATCTCTAGTTGATAAAATTATTTTTTTCAATTCATCTATATTGGATATTCCAAATTTTAATGCTATATCAATCGCTAATGAAAGATCATCCTCATTATCATTAAATTTTACTTTAGGAAAAAGGTGATGAATTAGAGTTTTGACTGAAACAGATGATAATTCAATTTCATTTTTTACATTTCCCAGAATATCTTTATTCATTGTTTTTGTATATTCTTCAATTTCAACAGTTAATCTATTAAATTCAAGATCAGCAGATTCTAATGCAGCTGATAATAAACTAAATCTACGAGCTATATCACTTGGAAGTTTTCCACTAAGCTTGTAACCCCGATCATGTTCAATTTCAGCCCAAGCATGCATGAGAGCTGTTCTAACTTGAATTTCAAATCGCAAACCCTTTAATGCTTCCCATTCAAGCAATTCTTCACGTTGTTCTCCAATATCGCAGACGTAATGAACTGACCGATAGCCGACTTTATTTTCACCTAAGCCTTTAGTTTTATCTCCACTATCAGCAGGATGAACTCTAAAAAGACGCTCAATGAGTTCACCAATTTTTTTAATATCAGATTCAATCAAGGTAATAACTCTAATACCTGCTAAGTCTGTCATATGCTTAGGTGTATATTCTTTTTGAATTTTTCGATTCTGTATTTTGTTAAGGAAACTTTTTTTCCCTTTTTCTCTGAAAGGAATATCGACATAGCTGATACCATTCCCATCAAGAGTACTTTTTAAAGTTGCAGCAACCATTGCAGCTAAAGTTTTATATTGTTTAATATTTTTATCAAACCATTTCTCATGGTCAATTTCAGAATTATGAGACAAAACATCTTCGCCGCTTTCTACAACTTTTAATGCTTTAGTACTATTACTAGCCACAACCAACCTCAAACTATAATTATTAAAAAGAAAATTTATGCTAACTATACAACATTATTGACTTATTTTTAGTATCTAAGACACTAATATTCAATGATAAAAATCTAACTTTAGACTTCATGACTGAAAAAGTGTTAAGTCCAAAAGGAAAAGTGCCTGCAAGACACTTTTCTTAAGAGTTGAAGGTTAAATTTCACCCATCAATCATATGCACATACTTGTACCATTCATCAATTAAGTCATTTGATTTATTACTTGTTGGGTAATAAAAGTTTTTACTAACTCTAGAACTATTGGATAGATTATTAGTCTTGAAGTCATTTATATAGTATAAGAATTGTTCAAATGGAGGGTTGTAATTATTGAATCGGTATACAACATTACTAAGAAAATTAATAAACTTTGTTTCGACAGGTGTTGAATCATTTCCGCTATGATTATATATATGAAAATCATTTTTGTAAAAATCATCATTTATTTTATAAAAATGTTCAATAAACTCATTTTCATTGTAGGAAAATATTAGTCTTAATTCCGAATATATTAAAAATAAAAAAAGGAAAGCTTTTCCTTTTATTTCTAATCCACCTTTAAGTAGCGAAAATTTATTAATTATCTTAATTAATTGTCTAGGGTTAGGTGTGTATAATTTACATAGATTCATATATGTGTAAATTTCTAAATCTTGTAAATCAAGCTGAAATCGTTCATTATAATTTTTTAATATTTCAAAATATTTACTACCACTTAAATCTTTACTTTTTAGCATTACAGAAAAATCAATAAACTTTTCTAAGTAATTGGCTGTATTTGAAAATCCATAAAAATTATTGATAGACTCTTCGAGTTGAGTTTTATTTACAGCAAGAATGAATACGACTTTCGGAATATCAAAAAAGTGTTTAATCCGTTCGATGAGACGAATCGCAAACTCAGGCTTACATCGGTCAAGTTCATCAACAATAAATACTAAAGGGGTATCTAATTTAGATGTAACAGCAGCTAAAGCCTCTTTAAAATATTCTAAGGATTTCTTTTCTTTATCGTAATTTTCAACTTGTGTAGAAAGATGCTCTTGTAGCTTTTCATTAAGTAGTTTTCCTGCCTCTTCACCTAATTTACCAGTATCTTTAAGAGTCTCAATAATATCAGCAATAGGTTTAGCAATTGCACCCATACCTGCTAATGATGTTGTCAAATACCAGAGCAGCATTGGTAAATTAGGCAATATTGCTCTATAGGCGTCCCCGATTTTTTCTTTAACTGCACTAAGGTCATCTTCTTCAGTTTTGAGACAATTCGCAATTTCCATAGAAATAGTTAGAAAAGGGTCATCAATATAATCTTGATTAAAAGCATTTAAATAAATGACTTTAAACTTATCTTTTTCTAGTTTGGCTTTCCAATTATTTACAAACCAAGATTTTCCAGCTCCCCATTCAGCATCAATGGCAATTGTTGCCCCAACAATTATACGTGATACATGATCAGTTAACCGATCAGCTAATGCTTCGCGTCCCCAAAAATCATTTTCAAATGGTGTTTCTATCTTATCTGAATTGTCTTTAATGAACTTATAAAAAATGTCTTCTGTATCTACTGCGGTATTCAAAGTATTAAGCCTCTTATTTATTATTAACGGCTTATAGTATCTAAGCTACTCTAAATTTACCACTCACATGGTGGTCGAGATTGGCGTTTCGCAATGAATTCAAAGCAGACAAACCGCTGCTATTGCGGTATTTTTTATCTGAAGGTTCTATGTGCCTTTTTATGGTAGATCGGACGATGGGACACTTGTGTCCACCGCTTTAGCTTTGAGTTCTGCGGTACGCCAACTTCGTTCGGTCTGCCACCTCATTGGCGCGAGGTGGTAGAAATACAAATTTATTTTAAAATTTAACGCTGGATCCTTTTCATATGCAGCAACTCTACTGCATTCGCTTTTTCAAGTAAGTGACGTAAGAAAAAAGCGATAGAAAACACCCAAATTGTAAATAGACTCATGGTCATTGGCGCACTATAGAATAAGTTTGTAGAGGGTGAATCAAAGTGCTTAAAGTTATTTAGGTATAACACCCAAATGATAGCTGGTAAGGTTAAAACCCAATACCAAAATGGAATCCAAGAGTTACGTCTTTGTGCTTTCTTAAAATTTTGGTCGAAAGAATAATCTGGACTCAAAGAAAAACTTTGATTCTGTGGAACAAATACGAGCTTCTTTTTTGAACGGTTGTATTTCTTCATTGCACTATTCAAATCACAATAACCACTCAAGTATTCTAAAATTTCTAGATCTGTTTCTTTAGTTTTCAAAGTAAGTTGTAAATACAGAAGTTTGACACGGAACTTTAGATTTTTTTTCATAGTCTCACTTAGCTCTGTATTGTCCAGAAGCTGAGTGATTTGTTCTATTTCCTTTTTAACTTTCCAAGACTTAAAGTTGATAACGAAAAATAAATGTTGAATGATTCCTGACTTCAATATGTAGTTATAACTGAATGCAAGTACAAGAATCGCAATAAGAAATTCACCCCAATATGTTCCCAATAACCCATTAATAATGTGCTTCTCTTTTAGGAAGTCCATGTTTATTCCTTTTTAAATTTATAAAGAGGACATAATGTCATCTTTTTAAATTTTTAATAAAATCTTGATAAAGATATTCTATTAAGATCTTTCATTAAAGTATTTTTTCACAATATTTAGGATTTCTTTTTCATATGAAAGTAATAAATTTTTTCCTAGACTTTGATCTAAAAGTATTTCAAATATTTCAGTTACAGGGTCGTGCCTGTATTCGAAATCAAACTCTGGAAAATTAGTTCTTATGATATTTATAATTGATTTTAAATCAGATGAACTAATCCCACCAAAAGTCATAAAATTATTTTTATTCTTGAAATTATTGTTAGTAGGAGTTTGATTAAAATTGTTTTCTATAGTAATCATTCTATTATCAATAGATGTAACCTTATTTAATAATTTTTCTAAAGCTTCACTACCACCAATAGATCTGTTTTCAATTTTTGCAACTTCGAACTCACCAAAATGGCTTAAAAAGGGTTGGTATCCCTCTTTTCTTGGTGCATCATAAGTTGCCTTAATTTTTCTTGCTAAATCAGTAATAAACTTTTCTACAGTATTGTGTCTTAAGTCTTTTCTATATCCAACATGCTCTATGTTGGATGTATCGAATGAGTAGCCTGTTTTATCATCTTTAATAATGACAACAGGTTTGTTGAATGCTAAACGCATTCCAAGTTCAAACATCACATTTGCATTTTTATTGCTAACATCGCAAACGATAATTTCATCTTTATAAATATTATTAATAATAGATTTGTGAATAATCGTACTATCTTCTGAATCACTCACAATGCGGGGTTCAAAGCCAGCTCGCTCAATAGCAGCATCAATAATTGCTCGTACGTCTTCCCAATGTTCAGCTGTATATTCAGGACTCATAGTTGCAATTGGCATAATAATGCCGCAAATTATTTTCTGAGCAACAACTTCCGTTGTTTCATCTGCTTTCTTAGGTTGCTTATTTTGTTGAGTTGTCATTTTAAATATATCCCCCACTTGACCCGCCCATAGTATCTAAGCTACTCTAAAAAAACCACCCACATGGTGGTTGGTGGTCGAGTTTGGTCGCTCGTTTAGAAACATATGGTAGACAACCGCTACTAGCGGATTTTTTTTGTCTATAATTCGGTACACCCGTTGTTATGGTGGATCGAATGGGGAGGCTAACGCCTGCCGTTTTACCTGTGTTTCACGGTCGACCAACCCCGTTCGGTCTGCCACCCTAGTTTGGTCGCTGGGATGGCATAACAAACCAAACACAGGTGTTCCGTTATGAATAAAAAAACTAAGGCACAGTTATGCCTAGACGAAATATGTTTTCAACGTCTTCAATCCTCAAACTTCGCTCACAAACAAAACTTTAAAATACGTCTCATCCGTTGGGTGAAAGGCGGTGCAAAATGAATGCACTCGACCTCAGCCAAGCTGTCTTTATTCAAGACCAACAAATCAAAACCGATAGTCTCAAAGTTGCGGATGCATTTGGTAAAAGGCACACTCATGTTTTACGGGCTATCGAATCCTTAGATTGTTCCAAAGATTTTACTCAGCCCAATTTTGGGCTGAGTAATTATATTGACTCAACGGGTCGTTTACTTCCTAAATATGAAATGACCAAAGACGGTTGGATGTTCTTGGTCATGGGCTTTACTGGAGAGAAAGCCGCGGAAATCAAAATCGCATTCATCAATGCCTTTAATGCCATGGCAACGCTACTCCAAAACCAACAACTCATCGAGCAGCAGGGCATACAAGTTGGCACAAAGGTGCGCCTAAACTCAGGTAGTCCAGAACTCACCGTAAACCAACTCATCACCAATGCAAAAGGCATACTCGACCAAGTCGAAGTGATATGGTTTAGCAACCGACTGCATAAAACCACGCTGTCAATTCATGTCGTAGTACCAGTGCTTGTGCGGAACAATGCAGTGCTGCAACACTTTTGGGAAGCCGTCCACAAGTACGTTCTGCATCTACTCAACCATAGCCACAAGCCAGACCACATCGCACTGAACCTACCACAAGTCTGCGTAGCTATTCATGGACTACCAGACAGTAGAGCACTAATCCAAGAGCTTACGAGCAGTACTCATCCATACCCGCATTACATAAAGCACGGTCATGCCGTGCGTAGTGTAATAGATGACAAAACTTATCGTTGCATCGTGTTCAAGCAGACGGCAGTACAGTTGGGAGGTGCAGCATGATTCCACAACTCAAAGCGGGCAATGCACCCAAGGATGCAGAAGAACTACTGGACAACATCTCGGACTCCATTGAAAAGCTTGAGCTGCATATCTCAGCCATGACCCGCATGCACTATGATGATGGCATTCCAAGTGGCGAGTTCAACGCCATCATGTGCAGCCTACACCTCCAAGTCCACGAGATCCGACAGCAACTCGCCTCGAAACCATGAACCCAACTGTCCTGAGAATGTGCATTCACCTGCACATTCAGGATTTCTACGGGCGGTTGACCCCCCACGTCACCTGGGGGCTTTTTGTCTCGGAATCACTTTAAATTTTCGGGACAAAAAGCTACCCCCAACGCCTTATATAGGCTGGGCTTGGCACAGAAAAAACAGGGTAAAGGGCAGTTCTGCAAAAATCCCAACAAATCTTCAAAACCCTGCACTCGAACGAAAACAGCTCATAACTAGAAAGGGGAGAAATAGGGACACCCTACGGAGAAAATCAATTTTCTAAAATTGTGTAACCTTGCCAAAAAACCGCTTATTTTTGATTTTTATTAATTAATAAACAATAACTTATACGGTTACGCAAATAGTGTAACTTACTGAAACCGGAAACCTTTGAAATCAATTAAGTTATTGATAATAAATAATATATTTTGAAACCAAAGGTTACAGTAATAGTGCGTAACTAGTTACAGTTTCGTCACGCAAAAGTTACAGTATCTCTAAGGGTAATATTTATATTAATATCAATACATTACTTACTATTTTTAAAAACGGTTACTAAAGTTACAGCTTTTGAACCATACCCAATAGTTGAGAATTATTTGAGAATTTATAAAAAAGAGCTTATTTAACGATCGACTCTCATCGTTAGTGCTTAATTTTATTGCTTATATATCTCGAAATTTCCCCCGATTTTCCCCAGCATTATATAAGTTATTTATTTTTAATAAAATTATCAGCATTTGACATCGTAGAGGTCTCCAGTTTATACCTATTATATATTTATCTAAGGGTTTACAAGAAATTTTACAGCCTTATAGGCCCTACTCAGAAAAGTGTATAAAAAATCGTTAGTACCTTTATAGAGGATAATCTTATAGATCAGTGATTATTTGTTTTAATTGTACCTGCAACACTGAGTCCGCTAAGTAATGTGCCATTTAACTTTTTATGTGCCACTCTTAGAAATAGCTACATTTTGTACTTATTAATGTACATGAATATCCATTGATATTTATCCACACAGAATTTTTGTCCTTGCACAATAATTTTGCCAGAACTTAATGTGGATTTAAAAAATAAGCCATTTCTAGATCTGATAGTTCACAAGTGTAAGCTCCCTTAGTATCAATTTTACTTAAGACAGAAATATCAATTTTCGTATAATTATCGACTAGAGTAATATCATCTGTTACCGCTTTAGAATCATTTTTAGAGCTAAAATAGATATTATTAAATTTGATATTTCCTCGACCATTGGTCAATATCGTCAAAATATGAATGAGAGGAGTCGGTATGCTTCCTTCAGTTGTAATAACACTTAATTAATCTTGAGGATTTTCCAGTAAGTATAAAATTTCCGTTGGTAAATTGAACCAAGAGCTGACTATCACGCATAAAATCCCTAAAAATATCCATTTTTCTCGCATTAACCGAGATTTCTCCGGTATGGCTTTTCTCAAAATCAGAAAAATGCTAATAGTTTATTGGTGATGCTACCTTAACTGTTCCGTTAACAGTGATTTGATAGTTTAGTTTTTCACTTACTGATGAGGTCTCAGAGTTTGTTATTATAAATCTTCAAATTGTTGTTGATTGAATAAAATTGTCGAGTCTCCGATACGATCACCATAAACTACACTTATCTTGTTACAAGCTGTAGGCGATACTCTATTTTGTGTACAAAAAAGGGTTGATCTGGATGTATCAACTCGTGCATTGGTTACTTGGTCAGATAATTTATCATAGTCAACTATTAGAACTGTATTTGTGTCAAACGTATAATAAAAGAAGATATTTGAATGATCGTAAATTTTTACACTATAACTTGGTTCAATAACAAATTTTGTGGTTCTATTTATTGGGCTGTGAGCAGGTTTGTGGTTCCTTTGTATTTCAATCCTAAAAAAATTGATGCTGACACTCGTACTTACAAGAAACTACGGAGTGGCTTGGAATAATCAGATGTTTGTCCAAAAGTATAAGGGTGAAATCTTCCTCAATTTAGAGATCATTTTTAGCAGGATATTTATGAACTACATATATCAAAGGAATGATTAAGCTCATATGGATATAGAAAATGTTCTCATTGCATTAGGCTTTTTTGCTTTTTGTGGAGGCTTAATTGATGCTGCTGTTGGCGGCGGTGGATTGGTCCAATTACCTGCACTTATACATGCACTACCACAGTATAGTTTGGCGACAGTTTTTGGAACGAATAAACTTGCAGTTCTGGCAGGAACACTGTCCTCTATTTTTACCTATATAAAAAGAATAAAAATTGTATGGGTATTAATGTTACCTACTATGACTGCTGCATTTTTTTTTGCATTTTTCGGGGCGATGTCTGTTTCCTTTATTCCCAAAGAGTTAATGAATTATATTGTTTTCTTTCTATTGGTAGTTATGGCCATTTATACCTTTATTAAGAAAGATTTAGGACATATTCATAGCTATATTCAATGCGGTAAAAGAGAAATTTTATTGGGTATATTCTTTGGTGCACTCATTGGGTTTTATGATGGAGTCTTTGGCCCTGGTAGTGGAAGCTTTTTACTTTTCTTATTTGTTAAATGTTTTGGATTTGATTTCTTAAATGCTTCAGCTTCCGCCAAACTGGTCAATTTAGGAACATTCAGTGCGTCGCTCTTGTTTTTTATCCCTGCTGGCCATGTTCTATGGAACATCGGTGTGATCGTGGCTATATGCAATATCGCTGGATCTATTTTAGGTTCATTTTTGGCTTTACGTTATGGAAGTGGCTTTATTCGAATATTTTTCCTGATTTTACTGGTCTTTCTGATCGGGCGAATGGGCATGTCTATTTTTGTTGCATAACGCTATGCTCTTGAATGGGCATGTTTTAGAGTTCTAGTAGATCATCACAAAACATGGCAAGCAATAATAAACCTAATAATAAGAATACAATTGGAGCAATATATGAATGAGCCGATAATGGGTCCTTACCTTGTTTATTGGTCGATAGACGCTTTTTACATATAGAGAAAGAGACCAAAAAAGGTTTCAAATATAGAGTAGTTACTGCTTTTTGAATGTCACTGTTTCTAATGCTTTTGAGTGTCCCAATAAAGCTGAGAAAATCTGAAATCATCATCGCTGAAGCTTTTTTTCTCTTTGAGCATTTATTAACGCTTTATTTCGACTTTCATTTTCTTCTAAGTTTAATGCACGAGTATCATGATTGATTAAGTAATAATGTGACCTTTCAAATGAGCTCATATTTGCGGTATGTCTACGGTCTTCCTGTGTTTTGAATAAATCGTTTTCATGTTGTTGTATTGAATTTAATTCTTGCTGCTTGGCGGATTTAAAAAAATCAAATGGCTGTTGAGTCGAGTTCACATTCAAACTTGGTTTTTCTAATGTATATAACTGAGGTTGAGCCAAAGAATGTGTCGAAGTCGTGATTGTTGAAGTAAAAGTGATCCCATACACAGCTAAAAATATGTTTCTTTTCATTAAACTTGTCCAATTCTAAAAGCTGCATATTTTAAAGTAAAACTACATAAACAGGGTAGTAATTCTAAATGGTAAAGGTGATTAAAAGTTTAGAACTCCATTACTTTTTAGTGTGATTTTTGATTATCTTGTCCACGCTGCTGATATTCAGCTTGAAACTAAACTTAGGCAAAAGGCAGTATGTATATAAGATGACAATCAGCTATAGAAATGTTTTACAAGCTTGTAAAGTTTTTTATTCATGGTCGGGGCGAACATAGTTCAATTTTGGACAAAATCAACTTGTTATGGGGTATCTAGGCTACAGGCTAATATGCTCTAGGATTTACAAAAAAATTATGATGAGAGTCGTTATAATTGATTATAGGTCGATATTTAAGCTAATTTTTCTTTGGCTTTAAACAACTAAATATTTGAAAAATAATAATAAAAACTTATTAATAATGGTTTCATATGGCTTTGAAAAAAAGGATCATTTTTTTTATCGATAAATGTACTGGGCTATAAATATTTACATAGTAAAATATAAGCATAATAATAATGATTATCACTAATTGTTACTTAACCTACATTATGACTTCACAATTCCGAATAAAAACTCTTAGCTTAGCTGTTCAATCCATCTTAGTTTACGGGGCAATAACGCACTTTGCTTGGGCAACTGAACAAAATCAAATAGCGGATACAGCAACACTCGCGACCATTACATCTAAAGCGACAGTCAGTGATAAAACAGAAGGGACGGGAAGTTTTAAAGCAAATAAATCAAAATCTTCATCAAAACTAGATTTGAGTTTAAAAGAAACTCCTCAGTCCGTAAGTGTCATTACACAAGAACAAATTGAACAGCGTAATCTTGTCAGTATTGACGATGTAATGGCGGCGACACCAGGTGTAACTGCAACCAAACAAGATAGTGAACGTTCAAGTTACTATGCCCGCGGTTTTTCTATTACCAACCGACAAATTGATGGCATGCCAGTAGGAGACAATAGTCCGCGTGCGGATAGTTTTTTCTTCGACCGAGTTGAGGTAATTAAAGGGGCAAGTGGTCTAACTGGATCAACAGGGAATCCATCAGCGACGATTAACATGGTGCGTAAGCGTCCAAATAGAGAATTCTCAAGCAGCGTAAGTTCAACATATGGCAGCTGGGATAATACTCGTGTAACAGCTGATGTCTCGATTCCCTTGACTCAAGATGGCAGTGTACGTAGTAGGGTAATGGCTGCATATACGGATAAAGAATCCTATATGGATTTCTATGAGCTAAAATCAACTGCGGCCATGGCCATTGTAGAAGCAGATTTAACCGATAATACGACGGCATCTGTCGGGTTCCAATATCAAGATAATGACCCTAAAGGGTCAACATGGGGAACAGTTCCTTACTTTAATGCGGATGGTAGCCTTGCTCACTTGCCACGAAACTTTAGTTTAACGACAGACTGGAGTGCAATTAAGCATAAAGATGAAACTATTTTTGCAGATATTCAGCATCATTTTGACAACGGTTGGATGGTAAAAGCAGCTGTCGCACATAGTACGTCGGATAATAGTTGGTTCGTTGCTTACGGGGGAAGCGGGTTCCCAGATCCTTCAACGGGTAAAGGTCTGAGTATATGGACTCAGCTATCACCTTACTCAGAGAGTAAAAAACTCAATTTAGACTTATATGCAACAGGTCCTTTTCAACTACTTGGTCGCGAACATGAGTTAATTGTAGGTTACAGTGGCTTTAAATCAGAGACTACATCGCAATCTGTAAAGCCATTTCCGAAATTGGGATATGAAGCCGACATTCCTGATTATCGTGATTGGACGGGGGATTTGCCAAAGCCAACCTATGTTAAAACGGGTGCTGGGAGTAAAACCACCACAGAGTTATTTGGTTACTATTCAACACTACGTCTGAATTTATCCGATCCACTTAAGTTGATTTTAGGGGGGCGTTTTAATACTTATGATTATAAAAATGAGACATGGACAGCAGACTCAAATAAAGCTTTGTCAGCTAAACCACGTAGCTTTGAGCAGTTTGTTCCTTATGTGGGGGTACTTTATGATTTCAATGATAATTACACTGCTTATGCAAGCTATACGGATATGTTTACACCTTCGGGTAGAAGGGATAGAACGGGCGATTACTTAGATCCAGAAATTGGTAATAGTACAGAACTCGGAATTAAAGCTGAATTTTTTGATGCCCAATTATTAACAACGGCCGCCGTATTTTGGTCATCCGTCAAAGATCTTGCTGTTGAAGATAAGGAATATCGCGATGGTGTAGCCAATAAAACTATTCCTAAAGTAGATAATATGGATACGGCATATATGTCCTCTGGTAAAGGACTAAAAGTGAATGGCTTTGAAATTGAGGCAATTGGTAAGTTACAAGACAATTGGAATGTGAGTGCTGGTTATACCTATGTGAATAGTGTGAGTTCAGCAATATCAAACTCAACGACCACAATTCCACAGAACCAAGTTAAGTTTTTTACCAGCTATACATTGCCAGAAAACTGGTGGGATGGGGCTAATAAGCTCACTGTCGGTGGTGGAGTCAATTGGCAAAGTGAGATATTTCAGAATTGGGGAAGCGCCCCGAAGAATGCCTATAACGGCGGAACAGTCGTTCAAAAATCGTATTATTTAGCCAATGCCTTTGCGAGTTATAAGTTTAGTGATGAGTTGTCTGCGAGCTTAAATATTAATAACTTGTTTGATGAAAAATACTATCTCAATGTGGGCTTCTATAATGGCGTATATTGGGGTGAGCCAAGAAATGTAACGTTTACAGTCCGCGCAAAATTTTAAATTTTATTTAGTCAAAAAAACCGCCTAAAATGGCGGTTTTTTATACAAAAATGTTGCGAATTATTTACCAATCAATATAATTGCGAACGATTATCAATTATAATTATGGTCTTAATAATATGTTAAATAGAATATTTTTCAATCAGAAAGTTCTGAGTGTTGCGATTCAAAGTATTTTAGGGGTGAGCCTCTTTTCGAGCATGGCTCATGCTGAAGACACTCAGCCAGAGAAACTGGCAACGATTACAGTCACAGCCAGTCAAACAGAGCATGATCAAAAAAGTGCGCCGGCAACGATTAGTGTTATCACACAAGAAGATTTAGCAAAACGTCCTGTTTATGACTTAGCAGATGCTTTACAACAGAGTGCGGGGATTCATATCAATACGTCGTCTGCGTATGGTCGTAAAGAAATTAAAATTCGTGGATTAGACTCAGACTACACATTGATATTGGTCAATGGACGTCGTGTGAACTCTAGAGATGCATTAACCTCTAATTATTCAAATGATTTTGATTTGTCATCTATTCCTTTGGCTGCAGTAGATCGAATTGAAGTGGTGCGTGGACCAATGTCTTCCATATATGGTGCAGATGCCCTCGGCGGCGTCGTTAACATTATTTTAAAGAAACCTAGCGAGCAATTAGAGACCGCATTTAACTATAGTTATGAGTTACCAACTGAAGGAGATGACGGGGCAATTCATAAAGCAAGTGCCTACATTGGTAGTAGTCTGATTGAAAATAAACTCTTGGCAAATTTGGTACTTGAGGGTGTAGATCAACAGGCTTGGCGTTCTGAACAAAGCATCTATAAAAATACGGATGCAGCGGAAAAGCGTAAAGGTTTCAGCATCCTCTCAAATGTCAGTTGGCTGATTAATGATAACCAGACTTTAGATGTTGATTTAACCCATCGTTCTGATGACCGTAAAGCAGTATGGAACAATTATGGTTTGTCATTTCCAACCAATATCCAAGAAATGGACCGTACCAGTGTCGGGCTGACTTATTCTGCAAGTTGGAATGATATTAATAGCAGACTGCGCTATTACTATGAAAACGTGGACTTGATGGATAACTCAGAAATCATCACCAATTTGTATAAGAAGAAGGGAGATATTCAGCAAACCAACCATACATTTGATGCTCAAGTGAGTGGACATATTGGAGAGCAGCATTTAGTGACTGGTGGAGCCGAATTCCGTAAAACAGAATTAGAACATAATCAAAACCTGAATGGATCTGCATCCGTAAATCAAAAGGCATTATATCTACAAGATGAGTGGAAACTTGACCGACTATCCCTGACCTTTGCTGGACGTTTTGATGACTATGATAGCTTTGGCAGCGAGTTCAGCCCACGCTTTTATAGTGTTTATCAAGTCACGGATCAATTTAACTTTAAAGGGGGAATCGGTAAATCCTTCAAGGCTCCAAGTTTGTCACAATCCGATCCGACCTATTCGGTATTGGCCTGTCGTGGGATGTGTCTGGTGGTGGGGAACCCGGACTTAGAACCTGAAACAGCAACAAGTTATGAGTTTGGTGGTGTGTATGAAAATGACCAGTTTTATGCAAGTTTAATGTACTTCGATAATAACATTAAAAACATGATTGTAAGCGATGGTTGGAGAGCGGGATACCGTCCTAAAGTCATGACTTATACCAATGTACATTCAGCATCAGTCAAAGGGGTAGAACTTGAAAGCCAGTATGATGTGAATGATGCTTTAGGTGTGAAGTTTAATTACACTTATTCAGATGCTAAAAATAAAGATACTGATAGAGAATTAGACTATAGCCCGCGTCATACAGGCAATATGGCTTTGGATTGGCGTGTGAATGACGCGTTGGGATTGAACTTCAACTATCAATATATAGGTAGCCAAATGCTCTATGTACCTGCCATTTCTAATAGCCAGAAATCAGATGATTATCACGTTTTAGGCCTAAGTGGGCAGTATCAATTTAATCCGAGTTTTACTATGCAAGCGGGGATTAAAAACTTAACCAATACTAAGCGCGATGATGTCGCACGTTCCATTGATTACATTTTAATGTGTCGAACGGCTTTTGTTGGTTTTAATTTTAAGTATTGAGTTAAACGGTTATCAATTTAAAAGCACCTTTGGGTGCTTTTAAATTTCGCTTTGTAAGATGCATTTCTTCTAAATAATGTCAGAGACTGTGGATGAGCATATGGTTGAATATTCATCATCATCACGTGATAGGGCCAACATTAGTCTGAGTGTTTTTTGTTCTATTAACTTTGTGAGGTGCAGATAAAGTTGCTTCAGGCTTTCGAAAATATCTTTCACTAAGGTATGATGACTGGCCTGTGATTGCTGGGGCAAAAATCCCAAAACTGTACCAACAGTAAAAAATAATCACTTGCTTTTTATAATAATTTTTATTTTTATTGGGTAAATTAGATGACCAAAAGTCACAATTTTGTGGGTTTAAAACGACAATTTTTTCCTTCTGTTTTAGCGCTTGCGATTGGTAGTGTTCTCGTGGGTTGCGGAGGAGGTGGTGGGGGAGGTTTGGCTGAAACGAGTTCTCATATCACGCAACCGCCAACTAAAGGAGAAAATAATCCTGGTTCTGGTGGTCAAGATACGGGTACTGGCGGTGAGCAAAATCCTAATTCAGCATATATCTATGATCCGCAAAAATTTAATGTCGAAGAGCCTGATACTTCCCTAAATAAAGTGGGTGTGGGGGTGCTAGATTCTGGTGTGGGTATCAATGACTATTTAGAAGATTCTGTCAAAAAGGTTTTCCGTTATATTGAGGACTATCAAGCGGGGACTCTTACACGTGAAGACTTAACAAATCGTGGGATTGACATTCAAGATATTGATCCTGGAACCCATGGCACAATTGTCGCGCAAATTATTGCGGGTAAAATCCCTGCGGATGCAAGATATCCAGTAACAAGAAGTATTGAAGGAATCGCTAAAGATATTGCTGAAATTTATGGCGTTTCTACAAGCGAGAGCAATAACGGTATCGGTTACGCAACCACAGCATATCAAGCTGCACTGGAGCTCAATAAACAGTATGGCGTGAAGTTATTTAATGGTTCCTTCGGTACTGTGGGTATGCGCGGGATTTTCCATGATGACGTTACTCAATATGCAGCGCGTTTAGCCGATGGTGGCTCTTTAGTGGTCATGGCAACAGGTAATGCTGGTCTTGCTGTGCCAAGTGATGAGGTGTTGTTGCCAACCCGAAATAGTGCAATTGAAAAAGGTTGGTTGGCTGTTACAGGCTTAAATGAGGAACATACTGACTTGTATCGCAATACCAAAGGCGAAGGTGCGAATAATTGCGGACTTGCTGCACGTTGGTGCTTAGCTGCTGATTATATTGTGGGACCTATTCAAAGTGATAAAGCTGGTAGTTTGATTTGGTTCTACGGAACATCGGGTGCAACACCACAAGTTACCTCAGCTGCGGCGTTGGTATGGAGTAAATATCCATGGATGAGCAATGACCAAGTACGACAAGTATTACTGACCAATGCCGACTATATGGATGATGGTTCTGGTCTCAACCAACTCTATAATGAGCGCTTTGGCTGGGGTGCACTGGATATTTGGAATTCGTTAAGTGGCCCGCAGTCCTTTTTAAAAGTGTTTAGTGAAAACTTTGAAGCAAACGTGACATCCAATGTTGCGATTTTTTCTAATGACATTGATGGCGATGCAGGTCTTATTAAACAGGGAGCTGGCACCTTGGTAATGGCTGGCGACAGCAATTATACGGGAGCAACAGATGTCCAATTAGGCAAGTTACAAGTCACTGGAAATATTGATTCTACCGTGCGTGTGGGTACACGTGGAACTTTGTCTGGTACAGGTCAGACAGGGGCTGTGGTCAATCAAGGAATTGTTTCAACCCAAGATGGTCGTTTAACGGTAAACGGTAACTATACGCAAGAAAGTACAGGAACTCTTGCTTATGGTTTAGAGCACTATTTAACCGTGAAAAGTGATGCCACACTTGCTGGAAAACTCGAAGTTTCTGCACAGAATAAAGGCATGGTGACAGAAGGAACGCATCAAGTATTGAATGCAAATCATGTCGCAGGTCAGTTTGATAGTTATAGCTCGACCAGTGCATTTTTAACTGTGAAAGGGTTGAGTCAGACCAACAAAGATGTTGCGGTAGATGTTGCACTTACGGATGCAAAAACAGCAGGAACGCTGAGTGGTGGGATTTCTGATGCCTCAGGTGAGTTGCTGAATAAACTAATGGCAAAAGCCAACACACAAGCAGTTGCAGGTCAATCGACGCAGTTAACAGACTATGTGGCTAATGTACAAAAAGTGGCAACGGCAACGGCTGCACAAGCAGTGTTGAACTCAAATGCGGGCGCTTTATTTGCAGAGACGCCATCAGTATTGCTTCGTAATGACACCTTGGTGAATGCACAAATTGCGCAGCGCTCATATCAAGTGAGTAAACAAGGGCTAACAGGGGCATGGGTAACAGCAGGTTATCTAGATAATACCAGTGAAGCAAAAGGTTGGGATACTGTTGAGTCTGAAATTAAGACAGCATCTGCAGGTGCTGACTTCAAAGTGACAGACCATGCTATTTTAGGTGCCTACATTTCGGACTACAACGAAGACTCTAAATTTAGCGCATCGAATGGCAAGAGCGAAACTGAGCTGACAACAATAGGTATATATGGTCAGTGGTTATCAGATCGTAACTATTATGCTGCTGCAAATGCACAATATGGCTTTGGTGATACAACTTTCGACAGAACTGTGACCGATGGCATCAAGACTGACGCGAGCCATGCTAAAGCCGATTTAGATAAATATGGTATTTATACTGAGTTTGGCTATGCTCTGCCAATGGAGCAATTCTCCATTTCACCATACCTTGCACTTAGTCATAATGCTGTATCTCTAGATCAAGTGAAAGAGTCGAGTGATCTAGGGGTGACGGTTGGTGATACGACTGCCAAAGAAAGCAAAGCACATGTTGGAACGCGTGCAGACTATCAAGTGACACAGCAGCTGAAGTTGGGTGGTTATGCGGAATATGCATATGCCTTTGATCGTTCATTGCCGAATGTAAGTTTGACATCAAACATTGATCATTCAGTAGATGTTCGCTATCGCGCACCGTCATTTGACAAAGACTTTTTACTTTATGGTCTAGGCTTTAATTATTTAACAGCAAACTCTAAATGGAATATTTTTGGGGATGTGGCTGGGAATGCACTTAATGCAGAAGACTATCAAATGCAGCTTGGTCTGAAATATGCATTTTAAGTTTTTTGCTAAATAAATCGTGATTTGAAAGTAAAATAAAGGTCATGTAGGACTTGTCCCACATGACCTTTTTTAATAAACGCTTAGATATGACGTTTATTTCTTAAACTCAGTAATCTGGATTGGCTTGTCTTTGACAAACTCGACAATGCCTTCACTTCCTTTGATGTGAATAGAAACACCTTTGCCGTCAGTCATGAGCATACCACTTGCTGCTGGTGCACTTTTCAGCATGAATGTTCGATCTGAGTTATCCGTCATCATCGCTGTTTCAAAATTATCAGATGACTTCAGTTCAATGGTTAAATCCATTGGGCCAGTGAAGTGAATCACTTGTGTTTCTGCAGCATTACTGCCTGATGTATTTTTTTGAGTGACTTTTCCCGTTGGTGCAGAAGTACAGCCTACTAAGGCTAAAGTAATGAGTGTGGCACCTAAAATATTTTTCATAAAACTGACCTTTTTATATATAAATCATAAGTCCATATATACTATTTGTTATACCTTAAGTTTAAAAGTTCGGTTTACATTCGCCTTACATAAATGGAGCTTTACGCTGTATAAACGTACTTTTATTCACCTTAAATGATTCAACATACGGTTCAAAGTGTTGATTTAAACCTTACACAATAGAGTAAATTGATATTTAAAAGTTCAATTTATTCAGTGGCATTAAATGAGTCATGATAACTTACAACGCCCTGAGGTATTTCTCCATTGAAACTAAGGGCTTGAAAGTATTCGCTAGGAACGCCAGGTAAAACCAACTCTAGATAAGGTCGAAACCCAAAGCGATGATAATAATTGGGATCCCCTAATAGAACACAGCCTTTGGCACCCAGTTGTTTTAACCTTTCAAGGGATGCCTGCATCAGCTGTGACCCAATGCCTAAACCTTGTTTAGTTGGGCAGACAGAAATTGGGCCTAGGCCATACCAACTTGTTGTACCTGTCGAAATAGATACAGGTGAAATGGCGACATGACCGATAATTGAATCGTCTTCAACAGCAACCAAAGAGATCGTAAGTTGACCACTTTTTCGGAGGCTGTTCACAATGAATTGTTCCGTATGGCTCGTATGTTCTGCATTTAAAAATGCTGCGCGAGTCAACGTTTCAATGCCTTCAATATCTTCTGGCTGTTCGTCTCGAATCGTGATGTTCATTCAAAAAATCCTTATGCGTATTCGTTCAGCTGAAAGTGATACTACTTTTATGAAGACATGACTTCAACCCACTCTAAAGAGCTCAGACCAGTTGCTCAAATAGGCAGGAGAGCGATTGCACTGATTCATTTGCCAAGGCTCTTTTTTCTCATGGCAAAGCCCCAAAGAAATCAAATTTTTACCAAAGCGTTCAGTAATGGCATCCATCGTATTTGATAGCTCTTCACGGTCATTTTTATGGCTATAGTCGGTAAAAAGATCATGCACAAATTTAGATTTATCCATAATTTCCAAAAGGACGATGCCTGCCTTTTTGTATTTAAACCCTGACTTGTAAATTTGGTCAATGCCTTTCATAGCTGCTTGTGTAATTTCAAGTAGATCATCGGTATGTTCATGCATGTGCACAATGGTATAGGGCGAGTAACGTTCACTTTGACTAAAACGACCTGTTTGAATATACACCCCGATCATTTTACAAATAGAGCCATCATGACGTAGACGTTTAACTGCACTGGCAACGTATAAGCGTACAGAGGCTTTGATGTCATCAATTTCATACACAGCTTGACCATATGAACGACTACTAATAATTTGCTTATGCGCAGCCGCATCACTTTCAATATTGATACAAGACAACCCCTGAAGTTCACGGACAGTCTTTTCCATGACAATACTAAAGTGCTTTTTAATTTCACTCGGCTTGGATTCGATCAAATCTAAAACCGTATAAATACCCATCGCGTTCAGCTTTTTGCAGTTCTGTCGACCGACGCCCCAGACTTCACCGACCTCCACATCTGCAAGCATGTATTCAGCAGCACATGGGTCCATGTGTGCCAAATTGCACACGCCATTTAAAACCTTATTTTTTTTAGCTAAATGATTGGCTATTTTGGCTTCTGTTTTGGAACGACCAATTCCAATACAGCAGGGAAGACCAAGCCACTGCCATGCCTTGTCTTTCATGTCTTTGGCATAGTCAGTGAGGTTAAATAAATGCTCATAAGCGGTTAGCTTTAAAAAACATTCATCAATGGAATAGATTTCTTGTTCATCGGCTGCCACGTATTGCCCCAATAACTGCATGAAGCGGCGAGACATTTCACCATACAGAGCATAGTTACTCGAAAACACTTGAATATTATGCTGCTGGAAGAGTTCTTGAATTTGAAAAAAAGGGACAGCCATGCGAATGCCGAGATCCTTGGCTTCTTGGCTTCGAGCAACCACACAACCATCATTATTACTTAACACAATCACAGGGCGGTCATTGAGCTTTGGATTAAAGACGCGTTCACACGAGACATAGCAATTATTCACGTCAACGAGCGCGAATATTTCAGTTTCATTTTTCATGTTGCTTCTTCTTCTTCTTATTCTTAACGGTGATACAAACGTTTTAAGTTAAAAGTCACCACTCCCCAAATGACAAAGGTTTGATTTTCTGTAGGAATAATATGTTCATACTCGGGGTTTTCAGCTTTCAACCAAAGTTGAGGCAAAGGGTAGTTTTCATCTCCAAAAATGTCTTTGATGTCCGACTTTGACATTTTGTTTGTCATCATCAGTCTTTTAATCGTGGAGTCTTTATTATCAATTAAAGCCACCACAATATCGTAGTGTTTGGCTTCAATACTCCGATCAATAATAATCGGATCATTTACTTCAAGACCTACGCCCAACATTGACTCACTGTCTACATGAGCGATGAAAGTTGAAATGGGATTTTGTATTAAGAATTCATTGAGATCGATGGCTTTGCCTTGCTCATCTTTAGTGCTGAACGCTGGGCCTGCTGGAATGCGTTCTAAAGAAACAGGAATAGAGACTTTGGACTGCGGTAAAACAGGAGTCAGCCCAAGTTGATCCGCAAGTTCAGCTTGCTGCGCAATTTGTTCGAGCATGCTATTGATGGTGGGACTGGGTTTGCCTTCTGGCCCCATGAGATCTTGTAAAGACGACCATGCGTCGTCCGAGAAGTAGATAGGTAACTTCTTTGACATGGTGAATACTCCTACGCTACAAGGCGTGTTTGGAAGTGAAATCTGTCTGTTTAGAATATGCTGATGTGGGTGAAAACTCAAATTTAAAAATGCTGAATAAACAATGCTCCGTCAATTTTGGTCGTGGATAAGAAAAAGTAAGAAACTTTCTTTTGGATGATAAGTAGCCCTTTGATCAGGGCTACTATTGGGGGGATTATATCGTTAAGTCGATGATCTAAATGAAACCTTAGGGATTAGTTCCTAAAAAATCAAAAGGTTTGGTGACTTTAAAGGATGCATTGGCTTTGCCTGCATACGTCATAGCTTGGTCTGGGCCAAGTTCTAACTTCTTGGTTTGACCATCTTTAAAGTTAATTTCCTTTAAATCGACCCAAAACACATTTGGTGAAACAGCAGATTCAAAGAAATATAAACCGCGTTTATGGTCGACCACTGTACGCCAACGGGTTGAGGAAATATTTGGTTCTTCTTCAGTGTTCAATCCAAAGGGTACGGACGCATTGCGAATGACACCAAAAACACTCGCTAATGAGTGTTTATAATTCGCATTTTTCGGGATGGCATTGATATAAAAAGACGCTCTTGCAAAACGATCGGCTGCACGGTTTGTGCCCGGGAGCATGGTTGTTCCACCAATTTGCTTCCAATAAGCATTTAGCGCCAACTGCTGATCAAAGATTGGTGAGTTGGTCATTACTTGGTATTGGCGACTGTGATGAATCACTTGTTTTCCACCAATATATTCAATGATGGCACTGTCACCCGTGGCATCTGAAATGGATAAATGCAGTGTCGCTAAACGTTTTTCACCTGGAACTTGGTCAGTCACCACCGTGAACGGTTCTTTTTCCAATGCCTGAATGGCCTCATTCACTGTGGCATAATTATCTAAGACATATTGCGCCCACAGTGAAATGCCCAAAGGTGGCTTTTTAGAGGTTTTCACATTTGGATATTCAGATTCAACCAACCACAGTAAGTTTGCCATTAGCCCTTTTTCATTGACGCCATCGGTAGTGGAGATGTCATAACCCGTTGCGACCACACTGCCGTATTTGGATGTCCATTGAATCGATTTCGGACCCGCCATACCATTACGTTTGACATTATTGGGTAAAATCCACAAGTTGGTTCCAATATCGCTTTTCCAGTCCATTGAACGTGCTGTCATGACGTCATTATTGCCCAGATAAACCACACGGGTACATGCCATAGCTACTTCTACTACCACAAATATTCCTGCGGCAAATAATACTTTTTTTAATACATTGTTCATTATCATGCTCTCTTAGAAAATAGGTAACTGTGTTGTTGAATGTCTTAATAAAAATTATTCGCTTTATAATCGTGTTCAAAATAACGATAACTGTTCCGAGATTTATTTTGGATTGCTTTGAGTTGTGTAGTCTTAGGAGGTAGATACGCTTGATTGTAAATCCTATAACTGGTTTGATCTAATGAGGTATTTAAAGCAATAGGCAGGGACAATGCATGTTTTTCTTGAGAGGTTGCAGCTGTTTGCCAGTCAGCAAAAGAATTAAAGTTTTCTTGGCTTATTGTGTTGTCTTCATCTGCACTAAAGGTATAGATGTTCGGGTTCAGTTTTAACGCGCCGTGTAAGCCTTCTATAAAGCGTTTAGCCTGAGTACTTTGGCTCATAAAAATACCGATTGAAAGTAATGAATATATTTTTATTTTCATGTCATTGCCTTTTTTATATATTTTTACCACACGATATAAAAATAGAGTATGGCTTGTTTGATCATTTTTAGCACAGTTTCATTTTAATGTCGGGTGAGTCTAAAAGATATCTTCAGAAGATAAATAGCAACCAACGTATGGCCAAATTTTAATAAAATGATTGCACATTTTATGATTTAAATATGCTACTCATATTTTTATGTACTTATTCAGAATATCGGCGGCACCGACATTCTGAATAATCCGCAGTTGCTGGTGCTATGAAACATCATAAATGGGTAAATAACAGCTTTAGTGCCAGAGCAATTAATATGAGGCCCATCAATCGCTCAAACTGTTTTCCCATCTTTAAAAATTGCTGTCGAACGACGGGTCGAGAAAACAAAACAGCGACCAGCATGAACCAGAGTGCATTGACGATACACATCCATATTCCATAAGCAAATTGTACTTTCATCGGGGTTGTCGGACTGACGAGTGTGGTAAATATAGCCAGAAAAAAAATAGTCGCTTTGGGATTGAGCGCATTGGTCATAAAGCCTGTCATAAAAGCTTTACTTTGACTCAAAGGCATATTGGCAGTTTCTTCAATCGAGGGATCGATATTGACAGAGGGAGCACGTAATAAACTCCAACCTAAATAAATTAAATATAGTGCGCCTGAGATTCTTAAAATAAGAATGAACCACGGACTTTGTTGAATAATAATGCCCAAGCCTACAAGGGTATATAAAACATGAACTGAAATTCCTATACCAATGCCAATAGCCGTGATGCACCCAATTGCATAGCCATAGCGCACGCTATTTCTAACCGTAATGGCGAAGTCAGGGCCGGGTAAAAGGACCGCGAGAAAATGCACCAAAGCCAAAGCTAAAAATTCTGAACTATATTGCATCCACATATTATTGATGCTCATCCGAAACGCTATAGCTCACGGTTAACTTATCTTTTTTAAGTTTATAACTTGTAATTTCGAGCGTTCCAATTTCAGATAAATTTTGGACATGGGTTCCACCACAAGCAAATGCAGGTAAATTCCCAAAAATGACTTCACGGTAGCCATCAGCATTTTGTTGGGTCAGTCTGACGAGTTGGCTAGAAATATATTGATTGCATATATGTTGTAAAGTTTCTAAATCTTGGTCTTCAGAATGGTCTTGTTTGACAAATTGGACTTTGCATTCGTCTGGCCAGTGCTGTGCTTTGGTAGGTTGCCAGCCAAAGGCTTGCATCACATGCCCGATTAAGTGTCCGGCTGAGTGTAGGCGACTGTGATAGTGGCGTAGGTTGAGGTCAACTTGAGCCTGTGCCAGCCCTAAAGTAATCGCGTGATTAGAATAATGAATAATTTGATCATCTTGCATAGCGACATGAAGCACATCTACACCATTGATTTTACCTAAATCACTGGGTTGACCACCACCTTGCGGATGAAACGGTGTTTGGGCAAGCTGAATGGCAAATCGTCCATCTTCAGTGGGGTCACACTGTAAAACTTCTACCTCAGCCTGAGTGATGTCGGATAGATATAAGGCTTGAGTCATGATTATCTCTGTCAAAATTTCACAGAAAAGATTATATGAGGCTTAATTATTGATGATAATCTAGTAAAAAATTAAATTACTTTTTCCTCATGAGCACAAATCAAAGTATGGCTTTACTCCAAGAAATGGCTATTTTTGTCAAAGTTGTGGAGACTGGCAGTTTTTCAGAAACGGCTCGACAGCTTGGAAATACGCCATCCGCAGTGAGTAAAGCCATTAGCCGATTGGAACGGGCTTTAGGAACACGGCTGCTTGAAAGAACAACGCGAAAACTGCGTTTAAGTGAGAGTGGGAAACAAACTTATGATCATTGTTTAGAGATGGTCAGAGCTGCCCAAGCAGTGATTGAGCATTCGGGCAAATTTAATACTGAACCGAGTGGGACCGTTCGGATCAGTGTACCGAAAGCCGTAGGGCATTATCTGATTCATCCACATATACCCGAGTTTCTTGAACTCTATCCTCAGATAGATATTCAACTGCTGTTGGAAGATCGTTTCATAGACTTTATTGACGATGAAATTGACTTGGCCATACGTATCACCAATGAACCGCCGTTGGGCTTAAAGGGCCGACAGCTCATTCGCATTGACCATGTCTTAGTGGCGACAGCCGAGTATTTAAAAAAGAATGGAACACCTCAGCAGCCGAGTGATTTAAGCCAACATCAATGTATTTATTTGGGTGAACAAGTCAGTGATTCAAAGTGGAAATTCCAAAAGGGTAATAAAACCACCAGTGTGACTGTAAAAGGACGATATTCGGCGAATCATACTGGTATCCGACTAGATGCGGCTTTAAAGCATATGGGAGTCGCAAGTTTGCCTTATTTTATGGCGAGACATGCTTTAAATAAACAAGCACTGATTCAAGTATTACCAGATTGGCATTTCAAGACCTATTATAGTGGAGATGCTTGGTTGCTTTATCCACCCACACGCTATTTAGCTCCGAAAATAGAGGTCTTTATCCAGTTTATTGCGCAGAAACTGAGTCTAGAACCCGTCCTAAAAAGTGAAGAGGCGCTTGCTTAATTTATTAAGATGGTATCATTCCAAGAGCTTAGAGTATGACTAATACTCATGCTGGGCTAGAGAGGTGATGAAGAGTAAACGTTGATGATGCATGCTTAAAATAGCCTAAGTTGGCTATCGATATTTAAGCCATAGCATATGTATCAAATGTACCGCATAATTTTAATGATTTAATGTTTAAGTCCTAGCGTTGAAAAGACTTTAAAATGAAATAAGCAATTTAATAAGAGATACGCAATGAAAAAACATCTACTTTATTCTTCTATTTTGGGTTTAAGCATCCCTACTTTGGGCTATGCAGATACAACCAATATTCATGTTTTAAGTGCAACGGTAAAAGATCAAAATATTGCGAATGCACAAGTCATATTACAAAAAAATGGTGAACAGTCTGCATCAACTTCAACTAATGCAGACGGCCGAGCAACGGTGAATAGTAGCAGTGCGAATGGTGCAGACAATTTATTGATTATCAAAAAATCAGGCTATTCAACACTGGTTGCAAAATGTCCCTGTGATGGTATGACCTATGCTTTAAGTCCTGTATTGAAAGACTTAAACAGTATGCGAGTTGTTTTAAACTGGGGGCAGAGTCCTTTAGATTTAGATTCTCATTTAAGCTATAAAAATCAACATGTGTATTGGGACAATAAACAAGGGCAAGATGCCAATTTAGATGTCGACGATACAGACTCTTATGGCCCTGAAACCGTAACCATCGATAAGCGTTTAGACGGGCAATATTATGTTTATTCCGTCCATGATTATTCAGATCGAGCCAAACCCAATACTGCGAACCTGTCGAATAGCCAAGCTAAAGTTATGGTTTATGTAGGGGAGTCTTTGATTCGTTCTTACTATATTCCAACGGGTTTGACAGGAAACTTATGGACTGTGTTCCGCATTAGTCCAGAGGGTGAAATCCAAGATATTAACCGTATTTCGGGGACAACCATTGGGGCAAGCCAAGTGGGTGCAACTGTATCGAGTTATCAAAGCCAAGCGACGCAGCTGCACTATGTTCCTGTTTCAGCCAATGCACAGGCACGAGCTAAAGCACTAAATTTGCAAGCGGATAAAGCCTATAAAAACAATCAATTTGAACAAGCTGCACTGATTTATCAACAATCTATTGATTACAATCCAAACGTTGGACAAACCTATAGTAATCTTGCTGTTGCTTATCAAAAGTTGAATCGTTCATCTGAAGCGTTATGGGCAAATCAAAAGGCGATTGCTTTAGCGTCTAATGACAATACTAGAGCGTATTCACATTACAACATTGGTAAAATTTATGAAAATAATCAGGACTATGCTCAAGCCAAACAGCATTACCAATTCGCAAACCAATACAAACCAAGTGCGACTTACGATGAAGCAATTCAACGTGTGAGTCGCTAATTCTATAAATATAGAACTTGGATTACATTGAGTGAATAAAAAAGCACCTGAGGGTGCTTTTTTATAAATACAGATTGAAGTGTTGTAGATGTCTAGGTTTCAAATGAATAATCGATTATTTTGGTTCGGTAATCACTGATAATTTCTCTACACCGACGCGTTCTATACTGGCTAAAAGTTTAGCCACCGTGCCATAAGGAACGGTTTCATCGGCATTTAAGTTTAATGCTAACTTGGCATTGGCATTTTTACGCTGTGTAATTTCTTGCTCAAAATTTTCTAGCTTAACAGGGTCTTTATCTAAAAAGATTGCGCCATCCGGTTTTACACTAATCACCAGTGCTTTGTTTTGATCTGTAGATTGTGTCGGTGCAGCTTTTGGTAAGTTGACCTTCACACTATTGGTTAATAAAGGTGCCGTGACGATAAACACGATCAATAGCACCAACATCACATCGACCAGTGGGGTAATGTTAATGTCACTGACGACATCGTCATCTTGAGAAGTTGAAATAGCCATTTAAGCCAAAGCCTCCTTTTCTTGAGATGACAACTGATGCGTCGCCACTGGTTTTACTGCAACATGTGCAGTTTGAGTTTTGGTTGGTAGTTGGAAACCTACTTTTTGAGTGAGGCTAACAAAGTCGGTTGCAAAGTCATCTAAATCTGCACCAATGCCTTTTACTTTACGAACAAAATAGTTATAGGCAAGTACAGCCGGTACAGCCACAGCAATACCAATACCTGTAGCAACTAACGCCTGACCAATTGGACCTGCGACCACATCCATGCTGGCACTGCCTGATTGCGCAATCGCTTGTAAGGCATGAATAATTCCGAACACGGTGCCAAATAAACCAATAAATGGGGCATTGTTCCCAATGGATGCAAGAACAGCCGAGCCTTTTTCCAGTTGGCGACGTTCAGCAAGGATCTGCTTGCGTAAGTGTCGCTCTAACAAATCCTGACGGCTCCAGGTCTGTTGTAAGTCTTGATGGGTTTTTTCATTGGCTTCAGTCAAGGTTCTAAAACCAGTTTGAGCAATACGGGCTGTTGGTCCCTGTGCATCTTCAGACTGGTTAATGGCCTCTGCCAAGTTCTGGGCTGACCAAAAACTGTCGACAAACAGCCTACTTTGTTTGGTGGCTTTTGAGGTTTGTACGGCTTTCACCACTATTAGCACCCAAGTGATGATCGAAAAACCGACCAGTAACCAAATGGTTGCATCATGAATAATCGTATTAATATCAGACATATCGAGTTTTCCTAAGATAAAATTTTACAGTTTAATTGGGTAATTTGAAGTGAATTGGAACATCGACCCAACCTTCTACTGGCGTATTGCCACGTAGTGCAGGTGAAAATTTCCAACGCTTCACAGTTTTTACTGCTGCATCATCCAGTGCTTTTTTGCCGCTACTATTTTTCAGGTTGATTTCCAATGGGCTACCTGTGGGGGAGACTTTTACGCGTAACATCACAACGCCTTCCCAACCTCGGTCTAATGCCACTTCTGGGTATTCAGGGGCAGGATTACTCAAATAACCGGCATAACCTTTGGCTGCCGTGATGGGCAAGTTTTCTTGAGTAGGCTTAGTCACAGCTTCAGCGACTTTTTGGGTCGGTGCGACGTTTTCTGTGGGTTCAGCCTGTGGTACAGCTTGAGGCGTTGATTTAGCAACTGGTCTAGGTTGCTCAATTGGCTTCTGCTCGACAGGCTTCTGAATGGATTTTTCAACCACAGGTTTTTGTACAGGTTGAGGCTTTGCTGAAATAGGAGGAATAATCGGTTTTTGTATTTCCTGTTTAAGTTTGGGTTCAATCACCTTAGGCGGCTCTTCCTTAGGTTTTTCAATTACAACCGCGATTGGTTCAGGCTTTTTCACCACTAAAGGCGGTGTTGGAAGATGCTCTGCAAGATAAAAAATGCCGTAATGTAATGCCAGAACAGCACCAATTGCCCAAAAGATCTTATGGGGTTGAACAGGTTTTTCTGCTGTGATCGGACTTGCCAAGTGGGCAACAAATGGATCTACAGCATGAAATACATTGGACTGAACATTTTGAAGTTGTTCAAACAAAATTGCCTTTTTATAAGGACTTCGACTGACTTCACTCATATCAGTAAGGCACCATTCAATAAAGTTTAATTTGCATTGCAGAATATTTTTTATTTCATCAATTAAATTGGATTAATTTGAATAAGGAAATATTCTTTCAATTCTAAGTTTTTAATTAATTCACAGATAAGTGAATAATTTAGCTAAATGAGATATTGAAAATATAATGAGTGATTTTTTAAAAATAGAAAAAGAACTTTTTTAGATTAGTATTTTTATAAAAAGTGATAAAAGAATAATTAAATATAGTGCCTTATAATAATTATATATAATTTATTTTTTTTTAGATATCTGTTTATTGTTAATCTTATATTTGATTTTTATTATGGGGTAATTTCATATCTCTGCTAAATAAATCTATTTATATGCAATAAGACTGCCCGTATACAGGACAGCCTTATTCTATTTAAAGCTAAGATTTTAAAAATGGTGCAATAATGCTTAACTAAAGAATATTGGCCACTTTTAGAAAGTGCTCACGTGCTCTAATGCGTTCGATCCATGCTTTTAAGTGCGTATGATCATGCTGGCGCTCAACATCTAAATTGAACCAGTGATTGAGTGCTAAAGCCAAAGGAATATCCGCAACGCCAAAATGAGAGCCAGACAGATAGAGCTGTTTAGCCAACTCAGCATTGGCAACATCCAAGATCTTTTCTAGTTTTTCTGCTGCGATTTTGACTGCGGCTAAATCTCTTTTGTCTTCAGGCTGTCGAACTAAATTAAAGAACACGATTCCAAACACAGGCAGGACGGTGGTGGTGTACCAGTCTATCCATTTTTCTGCGCTAAAGCGTAAGCGTGGATCTTCAATCCATAATGAATTTTTTCCATACACCTCAGTTAGATAACGTAAAATAGTGTTGGACTCCCACAGAACTGTGTCACCGTCTTGAATGACAGGAATCAAACCATTGGGATTAAGCGTTAAAAATTCAGCAGTATCGATCACCCCATACTGTTGTCCAGCAGGAATATGTTCAAATTGAAGTCCAAGTTCGGCTGCTAGCCAAAGTACTTTGTGGACATTTAAAGAGTTGGGTCTGCCCCAAATGGTAATGCTCATATATTTTCTCAGAAATTTTAATGTGAAGATGCCGTACTTTGGTGAAATCCAGTATTTAAGTGATCAGCGATTTTGAACAGTCAAAATGGCTTAGACGATATTGAAATTTCACCAAAGCATTTAGTTTTAAATAATTTTAGAAACGGTAATTAACACGTCCGTAGTAATAGCCACCATAGAGTCCAAAAGGCGAAAGCTGGGCATAGTAGTTTTCACCTAAGCCATCGACAATGTTAGATTTTTCAGGGTAGGTGTTGAATAAGTTATCTGCGCCTAAAGTAAAGGACAGGCTGTCTGTAAGGTTATAGGTCGCATCTAGGTCTACAATCCATTTAGCATCAAAAGTTTGGTCTGTCGCCGCTGTTTCGCTGCGTGCAATGTAACTGCCATAACGGGACAGGCGCGTATTTAAATCCAGTTTTGCGTATTGCCAATTCGCAGCCAACGTGAATTTGGTTTTCGGATCTGCATCGGTGATCATGCCTTTGGTGCGACGGGTGATACGATCAATATTGATACCATCTAACTGACTTGGATTATCCGCGATTGCTGTAATATCGGTTTCATTCCAGTTGAAGCCTAAGCTCCAGCGGATACGACCGTATTGATTCAGCTGTTGGGTGTAGTCCGCAACAACATCGACCCCATTGGTTTCTGTATCAAATAAGTTGGCATAGTAGGTGACATAGTTGACGTTAGAAAAACCGTTTGCCGCCAAGATGTTATTGATACCGGTTCCTGTAAGACCTGCTGTAGACGCAATACGATCTTTCAGTTCAATCCGATAAGCATCGACCGCAAGGTTAAAGTTCTTGAATGGGCTATAAGTTAAACCCAGAGAAAAATTCGTCGATTTGGTTGGATCGAGTGCTTCTGCACCGAGAGCTTGACCTAGTGCCGAGTCGGTACGTGCCGATTTACTATATACATCTGAGCGAACACCGTTATTTACTGTACTCACAATACCCGTACTGGCAAAACCTTGTTGATATAACGAGGGCGCAATAAAGCCTGTGCTGGCTGTTCCACGTACCGCCAGTTGAGGATTGAACTCATAACGGCTGTTAATTTTACCGTTAAAGGTATCGCCTGAACTGTCATCATAATGCTCGAAACGACCCGCTAAACCCACAAACCAGTTCTCAGTCACATCTAAACCTAAGTCTAAATAGGCAGCAGTATTGCTACGGCTAATATCTGCTTCATCTTCAGGTAAGAGCACACGAGCACCAAAGGTTCCAACAGTTGCAGGTAAGCCCGCATTATCACCTGTAGGAATAATATAACCGCCATTTTTATAGGCTAAAGGATCGGTGGCTTTAGAAGACCAACCTTCTTTACGATAGTCGAGGCCCCAAGCAACGCTGAGCGGCGTTGCACCAAAACCAACATCGAAAGTTTTCTTCAGGTCAAGGTTGCTGACCCATTGATAAGCATCGTATTTTTGTAAGCCAAATGACGTTGGGCTAGACGGTCCAAGAGATGGATTTAGGTTATTTTGGGTAGAGTGGTTTTGAGTATTTTTACCATATGAGCTACTCACATCCCATGCCCAGCCGAGCACATTATCGCCTTTTAGTCCCCAAACGGTTTGTACATCCGTTTCACTTAAAATGACATCAGGTGTCGTACCATTTGGAAAGATTTCAACAATACCCGATCTGGAGTTTGGACGACGGTAGGATGCACCAGTCGAGGCATCACGCCAGCCCGCGGTGGTGTAGCTATATAGGGTGGCTGCGTCGCTTAGAGGAAGCTCAGCATTTGCAGAAACGTTAAACTGTTCAACGGAAGGAAGACCTAATTTATTTAAATTACGATCTACAGTCGCTTCACGTGGGTCATCTTGACCATTTACTTTTGAATAAATATTGCCTGAAACAGCCCCTGCACGGGTGGTGGCATCCTGATTTTTTAGGTCAAAACCCAAGTTGATAAAGCCTTCTTGACCCAGAGGTGCACCAACGTTGGCATTCAGTTGGAAGGTTTCTCCATTTCGGTCAGTGCCTGAATAATGCTCTCGACCACCATAGGTGGCACTAATATTGCCGCCATTATCAGCAGATTTGAGCACGATGTTGATAACCCCTGCAATCGCATCGGAACCGTATTGAGCGGCTGCACCATCACGTAAAACTTCAACTCGTGCAATAGCACCAATTGGAATCAGATCTAAGTCCGCTGCTTGGTAGCCCTCACCAAAGCCGTATTTATTAATGGCCAAAGCACCGACATGGCGGCGTTTTCCATTCACTAGTACGAGCGTATGACCACCACCCAAACCACGTAAACCCGCAGAACGGGCTACAGCTCCATAACCATCGGGTTGGCTAGGCACTGTAGCCACGCTAAAAGAAGGAATTACTTTTGCCAAAATGTCTCTTAAAGCGAGGGTATTGCCTTGTTTAAGTAGTTGCTCTCCACTAATCACGTCCACAGGTGCAGGGCTTTCAGTGATGGTACGAATACCACCACGGTTGCCTACCACTACCACGCTTTCGAGTTGTTGAACATCTTCTTTTTCAACGGATGTCACGGTTTTTTGTTGAAGATCTTCAGCGTAGATTGAACCGGTAATTCCGCAAGTTAATGCAAAAAAAATGGATTGATGAAGGAGTGATATTTTAAAACCCAGCTTTTCAGGCTGGGGCTGTATTAACTTAGTGTGCAACATTATATTTTCCAATGATGATGTGATTTATAGAGGTTCACTTAAAAAAAATAATCTGATGAGTATTTCGACTCTGGTAGTCAATATATCGATTGTTTTTTTATTGTTAAATATTAAATAATCATTTAAATATCAGTTTTGAGTAAATGTGTTTATATTGAAATATTAATAAGTTTTTCTTTATTTTTAATAACATTTGAATCTATTTATGAAAAATTATATTTTCACTTTTTTATATAACTTTAAGTTTATTTAATATTTAATTTTTAAAAGCTAAATCCGTTTAATAGGTTCCAACTTTATATCTTTTGGAAAATAGAAAATGGGGCTGAATTATAAATTAAGCATATTGGATAAATGTCCAAGAGCCGAAGGCATCAGTGCAGAACAGTCATTTAAAAATGCATTGCAAATTGCTCAAACGGCAGAAGCTCTAGGCTTTTATCGTTACTGGGTGGCTGAGCACCATTTCACGGCTTTGTTATCCAGTCCATCTCCCGAAATTTTGATTGCATGGTTATTGGCACAGACTAAAAGCATTCGAATTGGCTCGGGTGGGGTGATGTTGCAACACTACAGTCCTTATAAAGTTGCGGAAAATTTTAATGTTTTAGCAAGTCTTGCACATGACCGCGTGGACTTGGGGGTAGGCAAAGCACCTGGCGGTTTTCCTGTTTCAACTCAAGCATTACAACTTGGGTTAGACCAAACACAAAAGGGCAACTTTAAAGCCCAGTTACAAGCATTAGATCATTATTTACATGCAAAGTTAGATCGAAATCAGCCTGATCAGGTTGCTGCAACACCAATACCTCAGCAAAGTGCAGAAAAGTTCTTATTGGGGGCAAGCATTGAAAGTGCGCGACTTGCGGCAGATTTAGGCTGGAACTTTGTATTTGCTGCGCATTTAAATGGCGATGCCACCTTACTTCAAGATGCGTTGCAAACCTATTCAAGTTACTCCGCAGGGAAAAAGGCCATTGTTGCCGCACAAATTATTGTGGCGGATAGCCGTGATCAAGCAGAAGAACTAGCAGCAGGGCTATCCGTTTGGACTTTAGAACTTGAGAATGGGCAACGGGTAAAAATCCCGAATGAACAAAGCGGACAGGAGTTTTCGAGACAAGCTCGATCTGCAATTAAAAGTCTTAAAAAAGAGCAGTTGAACATTATTAAAGGTACTGCCGATGATATTCATCAGCAATTACACGCTTTACATCAACAATATGGAATTCATGAATTTATTGTTGAATCGCCACTGTTAGATCATGCAACGCGTCTGAAATCTCTAACACTACTGGCGCAGCACGCTGTGCTTGCAGCTTAAGTGGGAGAAATTAATGTCAAATAGACCATTACTAGAACAGCAGTTGCTGAGTTGGAGACATGAATTACATCGTCATCCAGAATTATCAGGTCAAGAGTTTCAAACCACCGACAAATTAAAACAATGGTTGTCTGAATACGGCATCGAAACTTCAACTTGGGGCTTAAAAACAGGACTGATTGCGGATATTGGCACTGGTCATCCGATTGTCGCTATTCGAGCAGATATCGACGCTTTACCCATTCATGAAGAAATCGAACAAGACTTTCGCTCGATTCAAAACGGAGTGATGCACGCTTGTGGACATGATTTACATAGCTCGACCATTTTAGGCGCTGCGATTTTACTTAAAGCGCAAGCGTCTAGCTTAAAAGGCACGGTACGCGTTATTTTTCAGCCTGCCGAGGAAACTTATAGCGGCGCTTATGAAGTACTCAATAGTGGAGCCTTGGAAGATGTATCGGCCATTTTCGGTTTTCACAATGTTCCTGAGTTACCTCTAGGCACTTTTGCAACACGCGCTGGTACATTTTATGCAAACGTCGACCGATTCAAAATTGTGATCAAAGGCAAAGGCGGTCATGCAGGGCGTCCGCATGAAACCAAAGATCCAATCGTTGTCGCGGCACAGTTGATTAGTGCATTGCAAACCATTGCCAGTCGCAGCATTAATAATTTAGACACCTGTGTGGTCAGTATTACCCAAATACATGCGGGCACAAGCTGGAACATCTTGCCAGAAGAAGCCCACTTAGAGGGCACGGTACGAACCCATTTTCCTGAGGTTCGCCTAGCCGTTGAACAAAAACTTAAACAAATTGCACAGGGTATTGCACTTGCCCACTCAGTCGACATTGCAGTGGATTGGGACAATGGACCTGCCGCATTAATTAACACTGCGACATGGACTGAACTGAGCCAAAGCGTTGCGCGTGCGCAAGGTTATGACGTGCAAGACGCGCCGCTTTATTTGATCGGTGAAGACTTTGGCGCCTATTTAGAACACATCCCCGGTGCCTTTGTCAGTATCGGCAGTGCCAGTCACTTCGGTTTACATCATCCGCAATATCAACCCAATGAATCCTTAATTTATCCAGCTGCTCAGTACTTTGCTGCCTTAGCAACACAAGCACTTGAGTCTATTCATAAAAATGCAGAGGTCTAACATGAGTAATCACAAACAAATTCGCCTTGGAACTATCTTACACGGTGCAAATGGAAATATGTCTGCATGGCGCCATCCTGAAGCGGTAGTCGATGCCAGTATCAATTTTGAATTTGCAAAAAACGTCGCACTTCAAGTAGAACGGGCAAAGTTTGATTTTGTCTTTGTGGCTGATGGTCTATATATCAATGAAAAATCGATTCCTCATTTTCTCAATCGTTTTGAACCGATTACCTTGCTTTCAGCCCTAGCCAGTGTGACGCAAAATATTGGTTTGGTGGGTACGGTATCGACCTCGTATAGCGAGCCTTTTACCATTGCGCGTCAGTTTGCCAGTCTGGATCATTTAAGTGGTGGACGTGCAGGATGGAATGTGGTGACCACACCGCTTGAAGGCACTGCAAAAAATCATACCCGTAAACAGCATCCTGAGCACAGCCAACGTTATGAAATTGCAGATGAATATTTGCAAGTAGCCAAAGGGCTTTGGGACTCATGGGGTGAAGGTGCTTTTGTTCGCAATAAAGAAACAGGGCAATTTTTTGAACGCAGTAAATTACACACCTTGAACCATAAAGGTAAACACTTTGAAGTGGCTGGCCCACTCAATGTGGAACGTTCGCCACAAGACCGCCCGATTTTGTTCCAAGCCGGAGCATCGGGTGCGGGTCGTGCATTAGCCGCGAAACATGCCGATGCCATTTTTACCCATCAAGCCTCTTTGGAAGAAGCACAAGCATTTTACTTAGATGTTAAACAGCAAGTGATTAAGAATGGTCGTGACGCAGATGATTTGCTCATTTTCCAAGGGATTGGGGTCTTGATTGGTGATTCTGCAGAAGATGTAGAGCGTCAATATCTTGAAACAGCAGCGCTGGTCACGATAGACGATGCACTGAATTATTTAGGCCGTTTCTTTGAGCATCATGATTTTTCTCAATATGAACTCGATGCACCTTTTCCAGCACTGGGCACACTGGGTGAAAACAGCTTCAAAAGTGGCACTGATGAAATTAAACGCAAAGCCAAAGCAGAGAATTTAACTTTACGTCAGGTTGCACTGCAAGCAGCAACTCCACGTCCACCTTTTGCTGGAACGGTAGAAGAAGTGGCAGATCAGTTGGAACTGTGGGTGAAAGAAGAGGCGGCTGATGGCTTCATTATTGCGGGTGCAACACCAAAAACTTTAGATACTTTTGTTGAAAAAGTTGTGCCATTGCTGCAACAACGCGGGCTATATCGTAACGAATATCCGGGCACTACTTTACGCGCTAGTTTTGGTTTAAAGCGACCAGAAAATCAATTTGAACCATCAGAAAAGGAACATCTTTATGCGGTTGAATAAAACACCTTTGGCGATTGCTTTGGCACTTTTCGTTGGTGCTTCTCTGGTTGGATGCAGCAAAGAACAGGCATCTACACAAACTGCTGGCTCAACAGCCGAGTCTATAAAAGCGACTGATAAAACCGATTTTTATAGCCGTGAGCTTGCAAAGTTAAAAGAGAATATGACGCCGATTCATGTTGTTCAAAATGCGGAAGCCCGTCAAAAAATTCCAAAAGATTTTAAGTTTGTAAATGCGGGCTATTTTACCGTTGCTGCGATTTCAGGAGCACCGCCGTTAAGTGTGTTAGGTCCTGATAACCAAACCTATATTGGAACGGAAATTGATATTGCCCGCTTGATTGCAGACAGTTTGGGCTTAAAGCTGAAATTGGTTCGTACCTCGTGGGAAGACTGGCCGCTCGGTGTGATCAGTGGCAAATATGATGCCGCCATTGCCAATGTCACTGTGACCAAAGAGCGTAAAGAGAAATTCGACTTTGCGACCTATCGCCAAGACGTATTGGCTTTTTATGTCTCAGAGAAAAGCAAAGTCAAAGCGATCAAAGGTCCCGATGATATTTCAGGTTTAAAAGTGATTGTCGGTTCTGGCACCAATCAGGAAAAAGTGCTGTTGGACTGGATTGAGGACAACAAAAAGAAAGGGCTGCCACCGGGACAGGCACTTTATTACGATGATGGTGCATCCGCAAGTTTGGCGCTTCAGTCTGGGAGGGTTGATGCTTTATTTGGTCCTAACGTTGCTTACGCATGGCAAGCAGCAAATGGCGCAAAAATTCGTTTAGCAGGCACAGCACTCGGTGGTGGAACACGACCTGCCGAATTGGGGGTCACGCTGAAAAAAGGCGGTGGCTTGGCCGATGCGGTACAGACAGCTTTAAATGGAGTAATTCAAACAGGGGAGTATCAAAAAGTCTTAGCGCGTTGGGGGGCACAGGCAGAAGCGATTCAGCATTCTGTAATCAACCCGCCGGGGTTGGGAGATTAAAATGTACAACGCCCAAACAGCAGTGGTTTTTGGTCTGACACTGGCGGCTTTAAGTGTGACGGGTTGCTATAACAATGAGAGGGCAACTCATGCGCAAGAAAATCGTTTGAAAACTGAGTTTTCGGAAAAAGAGCAACAGACCTTAAGAAATAACATGGTGGCTATTCATAGTACTAAAAATGTAGAGGCAATTGCTCAATTGCCGCAAGGTTTTAAGGTTGTAAATGATGGCTATTTTACTGTTGCTGTGGGGACCAACAGTTTTCCACCCCTCCATGTTTTGGCGGAAGACAACCAGACCCGTATTGGCAGTGAAATTGATATTGCACAGTTAATTGCTGACAGTTTAGGTCTCCAACTTCAAGTGATTCCAAGCTCGTGGGAAAACTGGCCGCTCAGTTTGGCATCGGGAAAATTCGATGCCGTACTCAGCAATATTGCGGTTACAGAACAGCGTAAGCAGAAATATGACTTTGCGACTTATCGTCAAGACAGGTTGGCTTTTTATGTAACCAAAGACAGCAAAATTCAATTGATTAAAACGCCAGATGATATTGCAGGTCTCAAAATCGTGGTCGGTTCTGGTACTAATCAGGAACGACTGCTGTTGAACTGGATTGAAAATAATCGACAAAAAGGGCTGAACCCAGCGCAGCCCATTTATTTGGAAGATGGTGCCGCTGCAAATTTGGCATTGCAGTCTGGTCGTGTCGACGCCTACCTCATTCCCAATGTGATGGGGGTATGGCAACAAGCCAATGGTGCCAATATAAAGCAGTGGGCACCTTAGATGGGACATGGTCAGTCGCTGTTGCCGTCAAAAAAGGCACAGGTCTGGTGAATGCTATTCAAACCTCCATTAATGGTGTCATTGCGAATGGGAAATATAGCCAAGCCTTGTCACGTTGGAATTTACAAAATCAAGAAATTCCACAATCAGTGATTAACCCACTGATTCAGGATAAATAAGAGGTCGTTATGCAAGAAAAATTTATCCAAATACCCGTTGATGTGCCCGAAGCACAGCCTTTACTGGATCAGTTATTTGCTGAATATGAAGAAATTTATGGTGATTTTTTTGCACGCCAAGATACTTACGTTATTGATGAACGCAAAAAAGCCACACACCGGGAACGCTATGAAGGTGCGGAAGATTTTTTACCCCCGCATGGGTTGTTTGTTGTACTGAAACGTGATGATGAAGTCATTGCAATGGGTGCGTATAAACGCTATGACGCAGAAACCGCAGAGTTGAAACGGATTTGGTCACATCGGAACTTACGTAAACAGGGGCTGGCTGCAAAAATAGTCAAAGAACTAGAACGATGTGCGCTCGCTGCGGGGTATCGCAAAATTTTTCTCACCACGGGGTTTAAGCAAATTCCAGCCGTGAAATTGTATTTGAGCTTAGGTTATGAACCACAGTTTGAACTCACTCCAGATTTTAATTTTGATCGCTATATTGGCGCACCCTTACACGGTGGACTTCCTTTTAGAAAGACTTTATTGCAAAAGGAGGTCGCATGAGTTTAGAGCACTATAAAATCGTTCCAGCACGTCATCCATTGCGTTACATTGGCGTCGCATTTTCGATATTAATTATTGCAGTCGTCGCGGAATCGATATTTTCCAATCAAAACTGGGGCTGGCCTGTTTTTAGACAATGGTTCTTTGACCCTGCGATTCTTCAGGGCCTGTTGATGACACTGAAACTGACCTTTTGGTCAATCGTGTTTAGTTTAATTTTGGGCACCATTGTGGCGATGATGAGACTATCATCATCTTGGTTAATTCGCTCATTGGCATGGGTCTATATCTGGATGTTCAGATCATTACCACTGCTATTGGTGTTGATTATTCTCTATAACTTTTCTTATTTATATGAATATATCAATGTCGGGGTGCCTTTTACCGACATGGTCTTTGCTCAGTTTAAAACCATCAATGCACTGGATCAGTTTTCAACAGCTTTGGTGGGTTTGGTGATTGTACAAAGTGCCTATACCGCGGAAGTCATCCGTGGTGGGATTTTGTCTGTCGATCATGGTCAATTCGAAGCAGCGGCAGCATTAGGTCTGTCATGGTGGCGCCGTACGACGCGCATTATTTTACCGCAATCGATTCGCAGTATTATCCCCGCGATTATCAATGAATGTGTGGGCTTATCTAAAGGCACATCGATTGTGTATGTTTTGGCAATGCCTGAACTCTTTTACACCGTACAAATGATCTATAACCGCAACCAAGAAGTGATTCCGCTGTTGATGGTTGCCGCCGTTTGGTACGTAATCGTCACCAGTGTATTTTCCATCGTGCAATGGTATATCGAAAAAATATTGGCGAAAGGCGAGCGGAAATCAGCGATTAATAGCTTTGCTTTTTTCAAGAAAGCACAGCCACACACAACTCAGCCGCGTATAGGAGCCAGCTATGATCATTAATCAATCAGCATCGCCTACAAATGGTCATATTCAAGTGAGCCATGTATTTAAAAATTATGCGGGACATGCGGCATTACAGGATATTAGCCTTGATATTCCAGCGGGATCCGTGACAGTAATTATTGGTCCATCGGGGTCGGGTAAATCCACTTTATTACGGACGATAAATCATTTAGAACGTGTGGATGCAGGATTTATTCAAATTGATGATGAGTTTATCGGCTATCGGAAAAAAGGCGATAAACTTTATGAATTAAAAGAACGAGACATTTTAAAACAACGTAAATCTGTGGGTTATGTGTTTCAGAATTTTAATTTATTTCCACATTTAAATGTTTTGCAAAATATTATTGAAGCACCTTTAGCACATAAAAAACTGAGTAAAGATCAAGCGATTTTAAAAGCCAATCAATTATTGGGTTTAGTGGGGCTAAGGGATAAGGTTGAAGCATGGCCCAAACAACTTTCTGGGGGACAACAGCAGCGTGTTGCGATTGCCAGAGCTTTAGCCTTAGACCCTAAAGTGATTTTATTTGATGAGCCAACTTCAGCCTTAGACCCTGAGCTGGTTGGAGAAGTTCTAAATGTAATCAAAAGCTTGGCGAAATTAGGTAAAACCATGGTGATTGTAACGCATGAAATTGCTTTTGCACGAGAAGTTGCTGACCATGTGGTGTTTATGGACCAAGGCCGAATTGTTGAACAAGGTACGGTGCAACAGGTTCTGGAACATCCCAAAGAAGAGCGAACGCAAAACTTTCTATCTCGGGTTTTATAAGTTTGAGTCTTATTTTTTAATGATATCTATTTTAGTTTTATATATTAAAATCGTTGGTGAATGATAAAGCTAACGATTTTTTTATAAGTTTAATTTGTTGATAAGGTATGATTAAATCCATATAAATAGAATAAATTTCATCCTTTATAATCATTTTAAATTTATTTTTAATAGTGATTAAAATGAGCAGATTAATTTATTTGGATTATGCAGCAACAACACCCATTCTTCCTGAAATTTCTCAAGCAATGATTCGATGTTTGTCCGTAGACGGTGATTTTGGAAACCCTGCCTCACAATCGCATCATTATGGTTGGGACGCTGCAAAAAATATTACCACGTCTAGAAAGCACGTCGCTGATTTAATCCACGCCAAACCTCAAGAAATTATTTGGACTTCAGGTGCGACAGAGTCAAATAACCTCGCGATCAAAGGCGCTTTAGATGCCTATAAGTATAAAAATAAACACATTATTACCAGCAAAATAGAGCATAAGGCCGTTTTAGATACCTGTGCAGAGCTAGAAAGCCTCGGTTTTCAGGTCACTTACTTACAGCCTGAATTAGGTACAGGGGTGATTCGTCCAAAGCAGGTTAAACAAGCCATTCAACCCAATACGGTTTTAATTTCACTGATGATGGTGAATAACGAAATTGGCACATTAACTGATATTCAAGCGATTGGTCTTTTAGCGCATCAACATCAGATTTTATTTCACGTCGATGCTGCTCAAGCTGCGGGGAAAAAAGCCATTGATGTTCAGGCGATGCAGATTGATTTACTTAGTTTATCTGCCCACAAAATCTATGGACCCAAAGGCATTGGTGCGCTCTATGTTCGTCAAGACATTCAAAAACACATCAAGACTCAAATTCATGGTGGTGGGCATGAGCAAGGCTTACGTTCGGGAACTTTAGCCACACATCAAATTGTGGGCATGGGAGAAGCGTGCCGACTGGCTAAATTAGCCTTAAGAGATGAACAAAAACGGATTCAACATCTAAGGAATAAGCTATTGCAAGGCTTACAGGCTTTGACACCTGTGAACTTAAATGGCCATGCTACACAGCATGTCGCAAATTATTTAAATGTGAGTTTTTTAGGTGAACAGGCAGATGCTATTCTTTTTGCGATTAAACAGGTTGCGGCAGTTTCTAGTGGTTCTGCCTGTAATTCACATCATGCAACATCGTCACATGTATTAAATGCTTTAGGGCACAATGAGAAACTTGCTGCAAACACTGTGCGTTTTAGTTTCGGAATATATACTACGCAAGAGCATCTAGAAACATTATTGAATCATTTAGTAATGGTTTTAAAAGAAAATAAGGTAGCTTCACAGTTATCTTTCGTCTAATTCTTAAAGCTATGATCTATTCGGACTAAAAAACTAGATTTTATTAATAACATTTTCTCTAGTTTTTTAACTGATAAGGATGAGATGAGGATTTTGTATAAGTGGTTTTTCAGTAAAATACAAATTGATTTTAATTTAATTCGGAACTTAGATGTGTAGGTGTCTAAAATAAAAAAAAGTGTGTGGGAAATCAAAATAGTAATTTTGTGTTTTTGGTAATGGGTAGTAATTAGTGTGTCAAATATTGTGTTTTTAAATACATTAAATATGTATTATTGTGATGCTGTTCGCATAAATATCCATAAAAAAAATGTGCTTTTCATTCTTTGTGTTACATAAAAAAAACAATTTTCTTTTTAATGCGTATAATTTTCAAAATAGACATTTTTTAACTTATAAAAAATAGTTTTAATTTATATTTTATTGTTTTTTATGAGAAAAATAATTTTTACAACATTGATCTAACATGGTTGTTTAAGATTTATTTAATATTTTTTTAAAAAATCTTAATAATTTTGTGTGAGAAATGAATAGGTTTATACAGGTGTATTTTAAAGAATAATAAACTAGTGTAAAACCATTGGTAGAAGAAGTAATTTACTTTTAATACTCATTTTTTTATTTAATGAACCATAAGAATGTACAGGTTGTGAGTAGCTAAAAGTCATTTAAGTTTAATAATACCAAAAAACGTTTTTTTATTTTTGGATGGAAATAAAAAATCAATACCATTTCAGAGGGTTATTTGCATGGTTACTCAAATTTCAATAGTAGGTAAGGAATCTCATAAAGAAGCTGTGGCTAATATGGGAGCATCAAACAAGGTTCAGTTATTAAAAGAGAACCCTTCAGTAGTCAAGCTTCAGCTAAATAAAGATGATGTTAAGAGTTTTTCAAAAGAAGGGAATGATCTCAAAGTTATTTTAAATAATGGAGAGGTTATAACAATTGTAGGTTTTTTCGCATCGGATAATAGTTTAGTTCTAGAAGGTAGTAATGCCTTAGTATGGGTAGATTTTGTTGCTAATGGTGATGCTATAAATGCAACCTATTCAACTTTGAGTGATATTGAACCTTTACTTTACGATGATAATGGAACGTCTGCATTAGCGTGGATTGCAATTCCATTAGCTGCGGGAGGCATGATAGCTTGGGCAGCAAATGATTCAGGTTCAGGTTCAGGTTCAGGTTCGGGTTCAAATGGTGCAACGGGCGAAACTGGCGGTACAGGATCTACGGGTGCCACAGGCGAAACTGGCGCTACAGGTGCAACGGGCGAAACTGGTGCTACGGGTGGGACAGGTGCAGATGGTAAATCGCTTTTAGAGCTTTTGATAGAAGAGGGCAAATTACCACCGGGTTCTGATATTAATGACCTGATTGAATACCTCAAAGGCGCAGACGGTGCGACTGGAGCAACGGGCGGTACAGGTGCAGATGGCAAATCAGCGCTAGAGTTGTTGATCGATGCAGGTGAATTACCACCGGGTTCTGATATTAATGACCTGATTGAATACCTCAAAGGTGCAGATGGCACAGATGGTGCTACTGGTGCAACGGGCGCGGATGGCAAATCAGCGCTAGAGTTGTTGATCGATGCAGGTGAATTACCACCGGGTTCTGATATTAATGACCTGATTGAATACCTCAAAGGTGCAGATGGCACAGATGGTGCTACTGGTGCAACGGGCGCGGATGGCAAATCAGCGCTAGAGTTGTTGATCGATGCAGGTGAATTACCACCGGGTTCTGATATTAATGACCTGATTGAATACCTCAAAGGTGCAGATGGCACAGATGGTGCTACTGGTGCAACGGGCGCGGATGGCAAATCAGCGCTAGAGTTGTTGATCGATGCAGGTGAATTACCACCGGGTTCTGATATTAATGACCTGATTGAATACCTTAAAGGTGCAGACGGTGCGACTGGAGTCACAGGCGGTACAGGTGAAGCAGGCTCTACTGGAGCAACAGGCGCCACGGGTAACGATGGTGCTACTGGAGCAACAGGTGCCACGGGTAATGATGGTGCTACTGGAGCAACAGGCGGTACAGGTGAAGCAGGCTCTACTGGCGCAACAGGTGCCACAGGTAATGATGG